>Ga0214921_10000280_pt1 | contig 100571 bp, 97 predicted proteins | sample LL1505_MetaG_FD_177992 | JGI IMG/M metagenome (GOLD analysis project Ga0214921, IMG submission 177992) | Freshwater microbial communities from Lake Lanier, Atlanta, Georgia, United States - LL-1505 | ecosystem: Environmental > Aquatic > Freshwater > Lake | place: USA: Georgia | collected... | reverse complement strand
TTTGTTTTTCGTTGATTATCATAGAGTTATGATGAGCAACTTCAACTTTGTGTTCGTATTTTGCGAAACTTTCATCGAGTCTCTTTTGGGATTCTTCAACGGCTTTTTTGAGGTCAGCCGAGGCTTTGTCTAAATTTCCGAGGAGGATTTCTAATTTTGTTTTTCTTTTCATACTTATAATCTATCAGATTTTAGGATTTTTGCAAGATATTTCTTCATTTAAATTTCATTGTCCATCAACGAGTTACAACGCAAGGGACCCGCCCCTCGTAAGTCGTTGGTATTCAACAACTTAGGAAGGTGCGATTTTTATTAGTCTCCTTTGTAGATTACGACCATTTGATATTCTTCTCTTAAGTTAAACGCTGGAGGCATATCAGCATATCGAGCCTGTGCCATTTGAGTGTTGGCAACTTCACTATTCTGTTTGCCCATCATAGCGATGAGTGCGAATCCATAGACAAGGATTCCGATTATAAAGATACGGCGTAGGATATTTTCATTCATATTGTTTTTCTTTCTGCTTTGTTAAGCGTGAGCTAATTGTGTTTCTGTGGTTGGAGGGTAAGGCTTGTTACAAGGTAAAGGCACGCAGTAAACAGATACTTTGTAAAACTTATGATTCCTTATGACTGCCACTAGCTTCCCTTTCTTCGCCCACTTTGGCGAGACGCTCACGGCATGGTAATGATTAGCACCACGCACAATGTCGGGCATCTGCTTATGGATAACTAGGTCTGCAAGGTATAGAGCGTTCTTTCCTTGTGGTGTGGCAAGTAGCTTCTTCTTGGTAGCCTCACTCACGCCACCATTCCAGAAACTGAATTGTTTAGGTGCTAGACAAACCTGTGAGGCTGTCTGGTTACGCTCTATCATCCGTGTTTGAATGACGCTAGCAACGCCAGCCATTCCTTCGAATGTCTCGCCCCTAGCTTCACCCAAGAGCGTTAATGCTACAATGAATAGTTCTGCTGTCATAGGATTAGTCCCTTCCATTGCTAACTGCACCGCAGTAGTCAGAGGGTTTCTCTGCACTGATAGTTCCAAGAGTGAATCCCTCGGAGCTACTCGCACCCCAAAGAAAACAGGTTTGCTCCATAGCATCCACAATGCTTTGTGCTTTAGCTTTAGCAAGGTCAAGCAATCCACCTTTACGCCCTTTAGCGTTGATCTTATTGATCAAGCTATGCAACGCAACCTTGGTAAGAGCGTGCATCACATCATCAGGATGAGCGTAGAAGTAAAACGCTTTGCCGTTGCCCATATCGTGCAACTTGCCGTTAGTTCCTTCCCAATTATAGATAGAATTGAAGAAGTGATTGATTTGTTTGATGCTTCCTTCGAGAAGGTAAGCATTGTTTTCACCGAATGTTTGGTAGCTGATTTTGAGGTTTTGTTTCATAGGTTCTATATTGCCTTTCTGGTTTAGTTTCGTCAACAATTATTTATTCATCGCCTCTTGGTGGATAGCTTCCACCTTGTTAGCGTGAGCGTCAAGGGTTGCGATGGCCTTGGTAGAGGCATCTTTAAGGTCTTGGCTAGCCTTGTTGAGGTTTGCGATCAGTTGTTCATATTTGCTTAATTTCTTCATATAGGTAATCTATCACAGATTAGGAATAGTGCAAGGGATATTTACCATTTAAATTTCGTTGATAGTTAATGACTTACAGATAATCGGCAAGATTTTTATAGAATATATCCCCCCTTTTTTGAAAAAAGTAGGCAACCTCCTTGAGCGAAAAGGGCGTGGGGGTGTTTATATCATTCTCCCCTATTCTAATAATTGTTATTCTATATATACCTATCTATACCCCCCCCTTTTTCTAAATCTAATATAAACTAATTAAAATAACATAATCTTCAAGGTAAAAAAATCCGATGGGCTATTTTTCTCATAAACCCTTTTCTTATATACCCTTATCTATTTGGCCGCTATGTGTAATTATTATCAATATGAAAATAGATATAAAATCATCAATAATAGTATGTTTATTATTAGGAACTCTCTTTTACTTCTTATCCTATAAAAATAAAACAACTCAAAACAAACAATCCAGCGCCGAAAAGCCCTCAATACTTATAATTGATAAAAAGCCCTTACCTTTACCAGCGCCCAAGCCTTTATATTGTGTTGCGCCAGACCAAAATAGGCTAGGCGTAGGAGATAGTTGGAAGAGTAAAAAATAACAAAAAATTCTTTATTTTTATCTAAATATATTGTATTATTCCTCTATGGGAACAGTCTTTATATTGCTCTTAATAGCTTATCTTTTTAGCTTTTTATTTAATATTAGCACAAAAGATGTAAGTAATACTATACAAGGATCTTTTAATCTATCTGAAACTATAATAGTTAAATCTTTTAATTATTTTAAAAATCATGAGCGCCAAAGTCTTATATTAGGTTCAGCTTTAATTCATATCCTAGGGTTTTATATAATAAATCAAAATGTAACATTTACCGTACCAATAGAAGTAAAACAAGATTGGCGTTATTTAGCTTCAGTAGATAATGAAAATCAAGAATCAAAAATATATACTGTAGAACCAGAACATCCCAATTCACCAGATGAAGAACCACTAGAAGGTGAACAAAGCACAGATAATGATACCAAAATGGGTAAAGAAGGTTTAAACCTACCATCAGATATAATTGATTTACCAGATTTGAGTCAAGTAGCATATCAACCAATTATAAGATCTCCAAGTCCTGTTAATCCAGCTAAATTTGTTTCAGATAAAAATTCAATATCTATTAAGAATGGCAAAAATTTATACGCAGGAAATGTAGATGATGGTGGAGCAGGAAAATTCGGATTTGGTAAAGATAATGGATTAGGTTTTAAAAGTGGTGAAATTTTTGGTAACCGAATAGAGGCTAGAAAATTAGGTGTTATATTAGATGTATCTCATAGCATGGCGCCATACAAAGAAATATTAGAAAAACAAATTAGAGCAAACTTTCCTAATTCTCTTATTTGTTATGTTGATGGTTGTGCGATTGGAACCTTAAGCCAAGCAACAAGTGCATTTCAATCTCTTGCGTCAAGTGGAGTAGATGCAATTTATTGGTTTTCTGATTTACAAGATCCAGAAAGTTTAGAAGGTCTATCTGCAGTAGAACAAGCAATAAAGAAAAAGAATATCAAGCTCTATGTTAGAAGCGTTGATAAATCTCCAAACCCAAAACTAGAATCTATTATTAATTCCAGTAATGGAAGTTGTTTTGTTGGATTAAACTAAAGCAAAGCCTTTTTTGAATTTTAAATCTAGTTTAAAAGCATTTACAGCTTGCCCACGATCAAATCTTTTAATAAAATTAGTGCCAGCTTTTGGCATTTTAGCAATAAACATTTTCTTATCTATTGTTAAAATAACTTGAGTTGGTAGCACAGATACATTAGTTATCTTCTTTTTCATTTTACTTTTGATTGCTCTGGCAATAGCACAGTTTTGAGGATTAGCTTTTTCTCCCTCTAGAATATTTGTATCAGTTATCTTAATAGTGTGATTCATTTTATCTCCTGTATTTTATAATCATAATTATCACTATCTTCAGTAACCCATTTGGGGCTATTTTCAGCAGTATAAATATGAGAGTTTATTTTTCTTTGCAACAATAGTTCATTTTGTTTTGTTGCGAAGCTTGGATCGAATACTTTGATTCTATTATTAGGTTGTATTGCGAAATTGCCATTGTCAAGTTTTATAACATGTCCAGCTTTATGCTGATCTGGTTTTTGACTAAATCCAAAATTCAATTCATTATAATCACTATGCGCCCAATCAAGAGTAAATAAATAACGACCAGTATATTCTTGTCCACTTCGTCCAGTATATTTTACTACTTTATTTTCTAATAGATAAAAAGTTGTTACGGAGATATGATAACTAAAACTATCCCAAAGTTCTAGTTCAATTAGTTCCATATCTGGCGCATCTTCTTTCCAGCAAAAAGCGTTTATAGGTGCATGCCACCAAATCCCACCATCTTCCATAAGAAAATTAAAAAGTGGAACTTGACTTGGTAAACTTGTAACTCCAAAAATTAAACATCTATATTTTTTATCAAAACTATCCTCTTGATTCCTTAGATAGTTACCACGCACGTAACATTCAATTGGAGGTATGTTTGCGTTCAGATATGCCACAGTTAATTTATTTACACTAAATATAAAATATGGTGTAAACTTAGATGTAAGTCGCATGTCTAAAAAGCATAAGCAAAAAGAAGATAAATCAGTCCCTGTTCCTCAAAGAGATAAAATTGAAGGTTTCCTAACTATCCGCGAACTACAATGGACAGAGAATCAAAAGAAATTTATTCAATTACTTCAAGATAAGGGTACCAAAATGGTATTCTGTAAAGGACCAGCAGGAACAGCCAAAAGTCTTCTTAGCGTATATGCAGCTCTTAATGCAATTAATAGTAAAAAAATAGGTGAAATATTCTATGTTCGTAACCCAGTAGAAAGCTCTACTCATAATTTAGGATTCCTTAAAGGTGATCTTCACAGTAAATTAGATCCTTATCTACAACCATTAATGGATAAATTACATGAATTATTACCAAACAATCAAGTAGAAATGCTATTAAAGCAAGAACGAGTAAAAGGATTACCAGTTGGTTTTTTAAGAGGTTTAAGTATTAATGCCAGTTACATTATCTGTGACGAAGCTCAAAATTTAAGTATACATGATTTATTGTTAATTACTACTAGAATGGGTAGATTTAGTAAATTAATATTAATAGGAGATATTAGACAAGCAGATATCAAAAATAGTGGATTTGAAAAAACATATAATCTTTTCGATGATAAAAAGAGCGCTGATAAAGGTATTCATACATTTAAATTTGGTAGAGAAGATATTATGCGAAATGATATTTTGGCCTATATTATTGAAAAATTCGAAGAATTACACTAATTAAATATTGAAATTTTAATTAATTTTAAGTATAATTAGTATTATGCTAAAATTATATTGTACAGAATGTGGTAGTCCAACTAGTTATTCAGCTTCTAAACCAAAATTTTGCAGTTCATGCGGAACATCCTTTGATAAACTAGTTGTTAATAAAGTCTTGCTTCAAAAACCAACAGCCGACAAACCAGTTGCACCCAATAAGATTTCTCCAAGATTACAAAAAGCAACAAACACACAAGATGAAGATACAGATCCTGATTTTGATGATCAAGAAGATGATGTTACTAAAATGCCATCAATTCGTAGATTAGATGTTGAAATTGACCAAGGACATGCTACAACTCAATCTAAAACTAAAATTGGAGATATTATTGGTAGCGCAAGAAGTCCGCAAAAAAGAGAAAAGATTAAAGGTAAAACAGTAACAAAAGCAGATCGAAAGAAATTTTTAGAAGACTTCCAAAGAGAAGCTGGATGCATACGTTCCTCACGAGGACGCAAAGATGGCTAAAAAGCCAACCTTTGAGAGCTTAATTGATTCAATAAATTCTGAAATTATTAAAAGAAAAAATAAATGGAATTTAACAGCAATTAATTGGATGGATTTTAGCGATGTATCGCAAATCCTGCGAATACATATCTATAAGAAATGGCATCTTTATGATCCTAAAAAACCTCTTGCGCCTTGGGTTAATAGAATCATAAGCAACCAAATTAAGAATTTAATTAGAAATAATTATAGTAATTTTACCCGCCCTTGTCTTAAATGTGCAGCGGCCGAAGGAGATGATGGTTGCGCTATTTATTCTAGTCAATGTAATAATTGTCCATTATATGCAAATTGGGAAAAGAGTAAAAAGAATGCTCACGATACAAAATTAACTCTTAGCATAGAAAATCATCATCAAGAAATTAATGACAAACCAACAGATAATTTTAATATGGAAAAAACCGCAGAGAATATTCATACTAAAATGCAAAAAGTTTTAAAGCCAATTGAATGGAAAGTATATCAACACTTATACATCGAAGGTAAAGATGAAGAACAAACAGCAAAATTAATGGGATATAGAACAAGCGAAAAGAATAGAATCGCAGGATATAAACAAATTAAAAATATTAAAAAGATTATTATAGTAAAAGTTAAAAAACATCTCTATAACGGAGATATAGATATCCACTAATATGAGCGAAAATTTACCAGAACTAACAGAAGAGCAACAATTAAAATTATTGAATGAATGGAATAATCGTCCAGATAATCCACCATCATTAGTTGAATTGGTTAAGTTAGCTTTTGATAGAGATGATCTTGATGGAAGAAGTAAAGAAGGTAAAGCTGTTAAGGAATTTTTAGCGTCCAGATCTATTAAACCAAGAAAAAGCCACGAATATCAAGCGAAAGGTCTCAAAGAATTAGATAACGATCAAAAAGAATATATTAGTAACAATTGCCATACAATGACTGGATTAGAGATGGCAAAAATTTTATTTAAAAATGAAACATTAACAAATCTATCTCAAGAAACAAGAAGCGTTCTTGAATATATGAAAATTATACCAAGTAATATAAAATTTAATAATACTGAAAATGAAGAAGTTGTTAATGGAGTTTATAAACCACCTCGTAGCGAAGAAAGAACTATAGCAAAAATTAATAAATATGTTCTTGACGGTATTGATAAAACAAAAATAACTCACGCTCAAAAAAGAGAAATTAATGCACTTATTGGTTATATGAATACTCATAGATTTATTCATCAAATTAATCTTTATGATAATGAACCAGACCGCGAATTATTTGAAAGTAGTTTTATAAGATATACATACAATAAGGGAGACTTAACTCAAGAAGAAGTTGATCAATATATTGTACTTTGCACAGAAGTATTAATATCTTCTAATATTCAACAAACAATTACTATATTACAAGATCAAATTGATATAGCAATCCAAGAAGACGGTAAAATTCCAATGGCTCTTGTAGAAGCAAGCAATACTGCTCGCAAAGAGTACAACGATTGCGTTAATCGTCAACAAAAATTAAATAATGATCTTAAAGTAAAGCGTAGCGAAAGACTTAGTAAACAAGTTAAAGAAACAGCCTCAGTTATTAATCTTGTTCAGATGTGGAAAGAAGAAGAAAGTAGAGCAAAACTATTAAAAATGGCTGAAATGAGAAAGGAAGTTTTAGAAAAAGAAATCAACAGACTATCTACAATGGAAGAAGTTAAATGCAAAATACTAGGAATATCTAGAGACGAAATATTGAACGGATAATTTATGTCAGTTATATGTAAAGTTGATGGTAAAGAATTTAGAGATGATAAAGCTCTTCATATGGCTTTAAAAGGATATGGCCTCAACAAAGTTAAATACTATCAAAAGTATTTTGAGCGTAGAGACTTATTAACCAATGAGTTAATTAATTTTAAAACTAAAGAACAATATTTAAATAGCGATTTCAATGACAAGAATAATATGAAGAAATGGTTAAAAGCCCAAACTCCAGAGAAAGCTGAAGAGTATTGTAAAAAATTATTAATCAAAAGAAAAGAAGTTAAAAATCTTACATATTCACCAACTCAAGTTGAGCTTAGAACAATCATGGCTCCATCTATTATATTTTATAATACTATATTTAAAGATTATTATGACATTTGTTCATCTATCGGTCTAGAGAATAAATTCATTCATCCTAATCTTGTAGAAGATCATTTCAAAAACAAATTAACAAACAAATATACAATCTATGTTGATACTCGTGAGCAAAGCTGGCTTAAATTCAATACGCCTTTTGAAATTAAGACTCTTGGATTTGGAGATTACGCTTGCTCAAATGATAATTGTGGATGTTTTATAGAAAGAAAAAGTCTTAGCGATTTTATTAGTACTCTTAGCGTCAAGAACTTTGATAGATTTAAAAATGAAATTGAGAAGGCTAAAAAAAATAACTCTTATATCATTGTTATGGTAGAAGAAAAATTAACTAGCGCTCTAAGTTTTCAATATCTTCCTCATATTAGTAAAAAAATAAAAGCAACACCAGAATATATATTTCATAATGTGCGAGAGCTTTTACAAAGTTATGATAATTTACAATTTCTATTTGTTGATGGTAGAGGAGAGATGACTAGAATAATTGAATCTATTTTTGCAAGTAATTGTTTTTACAAGAAGATAGATCTTCAATTAGCTTATGACATGAAACTTTTATGATATACTGTCCAGATAAATATTTAAGAGAAGTCAAGGATGTTAATGCTGAGTTATCTCAACTTAAAGGGTTTCTTAATGATAAAGAGGCTAAAATAAGTCTTGCAAAATTTTTAAGAGCTAACTTAGGATTTACAACAGAACTTATTAGCGGAGTTAAGTTAGCTTCATATCAAGAATTACATCTTAAAGCTTTAATGAATAGAAATTTTAATATGTGCGTCTTTGGTCGTGGTTGTGGTAAATCATTTATGGCGGCAGTATTTTGTTTTCTTCAATGTGTATTTGAACCTAATACTAAAATTTTAATTGCTGGTCCAACATTTAGAACTGCTCGTTTTATTTTTAATAATCTAGAAAAAATTGTAGATAGTAAAGGAGCAGAATTATTAGCTCAATGTTTTGGTGCAAAAGCTAAAAGAAATGATCAATTTGAATGGCAAATTAATGGTGGCAGCATTGTTGCTATTCCTCTTAATGGAGAAAAAATTCGAGGCTTCCGAGCCAACATTTTAGTGCTTGATGAGTTCCTTTTGCTTCCAGAAGAAATTATCAAAAATGTTTTAATGCCATTCTTAGTAGCACCACAGAACATGAAAGAACGAATGGAGATTCGTGAATTTGAAGACAAGTTAATATCAGAAGGAATAATGAAAGAAGAAGATAGAATGGTATTTGAAAATACAAGTAAGATGATTGCTCTTTCATCTGCAAGCTATACATTTGAAAATCTTTATAAAACTTATAATGAATGGTGCGAGAAAATTAATAGTCCAGAAAAAGGTGAAGCCACATATTTTGTTAGTCAATTAAGTTACGAAGCTCTTCCAGAAGAAATGATTGACAAAACAATTATTGAAGAAGCTCAAGCTGGTGGGTCAAGTCATAGTGGATTCTTACGAGAATATTGCGCGCAATTCACAGATGGTAGTGATAGTTATTTTAACGCAAAGAAGATGGAAGAATGTACATTAAAAACTGGAGAAGCACCTCATACTTTAATGAAGGGCGATCCTAAGAAAAAATATATTCTTGGCATTGATCCTAATATGAGTGACAGTCCTAATGCAGATTATTTTGCTATGGCAGTTATGGAATTAGACGAAGAAAAGGGTCAAGGTATTTTAGTTCATACTTATGCAGGTCTTGGTAATTTAAAAAATCATGTTAATTATCTTTATTATATTTTAACTAATTTTAATATTGTATTTATGATTCTTGATAATGCTGGCGCTGATACATTTTTATCTGCATGTAATCAATCTACTTTATTTAAAGATCATAAATTAGAAATTAAAACATTAGATATAGACTCAGATTTAGAAGGCGTAGATTATGACTTAATGATTAAAAATGCTAAAAATAGATATAATTTAGATGATAAAAGAATAGCATTTAATCAAGTATTTACAAGCACATTTATTCGTAAAGCAAATGAATATCTACAAGCTTGTATTGATTATAAAAGAGTATGGTTTGCAAGTAGAACAGCATCAGATGAAGCCTCATTTAATCAAACAGTAGGTTTAAATATACCATTCGATTTAATGAAAGTAGATGATAAGAAGGATTGGACAGTTTTAGACTTTATTGAAAATCAAGACGACTTTATCTATCAGACGAAAAAACAATGCGTATTAATTGAACATTCAGCTACTAGCCGTGGTACTCAAAGTTTTGATTTACCCCAACATTTAAAAAGAAGCGCATCAGCAAATAAAGCCAGAAAAGACAATTATTCAGCATTTATGTTGGCAAATTGGGCTATAAAATGCTATAATGATATGATGACCGTTCAAATCGTACAGGCAGAAGCTACTTTTTCGCCTATTATGATCAGATAATGTGTAATATTTAGGAATAAAAATGGCTAAAAAATCTAAAAAAGAAGAAAAAATCGTAAAAAGTGAAGAAATCCAACCGCTAATGGTGTCAGATGCCTCTACTTATGAGACTAAAGCGGCCGCTTATGGCTCTGATTCAATGGATGCCTCTCATACCCAAACTAGAAGAAACGCATCAGCTGATATTATCAGAACAGATAGATACAAAAATATTGATAGCGGATTAATCCCTTTTAGATATTCAACTGGCATATCAAATAGCTCTAATATGAATGTCCGTGATGCGGTCATTCTTTGTCAAAAATGCTATTATAACTTTGCAGTATTCAGAAATACTATTGATTTGATGACAGAATTTTCTTGCAGTAATATTTACTTTAAGGGCGGAAGTCAAAAGAGCAGAGACTTCTTTAGCGCATGGTTAAAGAAAATAAATATATTTGATTTGCTTGATCAATTTTTCCGTGAATATTATCGAAGTGGCAATGTATTTATTTATCGTTTTGATACAAAAATTAAACCAGAAGATGTTAATAGAATTACTCAAACTTTCGGATTATCTGCTAAAGCTGCGGATGTTATGTTGCCAGCAAGATATAATATCATTAATCCTGCTGACGTTCAAATTGGTGGAACAATTAATTTCTCAGTTGGAAGATATTATAAAATCTTAACAGATTACGAATTGGAAAGATTAAAAGCTCCAAAGACTCCAGAAGATAAAGAAGTCTTGGAAAGTCTGCCACCAGAAACACAAAAACTTATTACAAAAACTAGAGTTGGTATTTTGACCTTGCCACTAGATCGCGATAGACTTTGCGCTGTATTTTATAAAAAGCAAGATTATGAGCCATTTGCAGTTCCAATGGGATTCCCAGTTCTTGAAGATATTAATTGGAAAGCGGAAATGAAAAAGATGGATATGGCTGTTGCTCGCTCATTACAACAAATTGTTTTATTAGTAACAATGGGAACAGATCCGGATAAAGGTGGAGTTAATCAAAAGAATCTTGAAGCGATGCAAGGATTATTCACCAATCAAAGTATTGGTCGTGTTCTAATTGCAGACTATACAACAAAAGCACAATTTGTAATTCCAGATATTGGTAATTTAATGGGACCAGAAAAATATGAAGTTGTTGATAGAGATATTTTAGTTGGTTTAAATAATATCCTTATTGGAAATGATAAGTTTGCTAATGGAAGCATGAAGGTCCAAGTATTTATCGAAAGATTAAAACAAGCTAGAGAAGCTTTCTTGAATAATTTCTTGTATCCAGAAATCAGAAGAATTAGCAGAGATCTTGGTTTTAAAAATTATCCAACTCCATTTTTTGAAGATATTGATCTTAAAGATGATGTTCAATATTCTAGAATTTATACAAGACTAATGGAACTTGGAATCTTGACTCCAGAAGAAGGCATTACTGCGATTGAATCTGGTAAACTACCAGAAAATGAAGAATCAATTACTTCTCAAGAAAAATTTAGAGAATTAAAAGATCAGGGTCTTTATCAACCACTTATTGGTGGAGCTAAAATGGGTTCAGAACCCGGAAGACCATCTGGATCAACAGGAATTCCTCAAAGTACAAAAAATATTAATCCAAAAGGTCAAGGTAAACAATCTAAAGCTTCACTATTTAGTATAGAAAAAATTAAAGATAATTTCGTGCTTGCTTCAAAGTTGCAAGAAAAAGTAGAAGCCTCTTTAAGAGAAAAACATTCTCTTCGTAAACTATCTAAGCAACAAAAAGAAGTTGCATTTGAAATAGTTAAAGTTATTGCTTCAAATGAAAATCCAGAGACTTGGGATTCTGTAATAGATGAATACGTAAAAAACCCTAAAGATAAAAATCTTGATAAAATTTCAGATATTCAAACAATTGCAGCGGAACATGGTGTAGATACTTATATAGCTAGTATACTTTATCACAGTAAAGATAATAGCTCAAAGGAATAAGGTATGGCAGACAATTTCATTAGAGTCAAACAGATTAACCAATCAGAACTCAGTGGAGTTGTACAAAATGTAATTAATTCTAATCAATATACCATTACATATAATGGTGGTACTGGATTAAGCATAAACAACCTTAGTCAAATAAATTTAAGTGGCGTACAGCTTAATATTCTTGGACCTAGACCTACAGTAAATGGAACAGGAATTCTTTTAAGTGGTGAAGTGGCTGGAGGCGGTGGTGGAGGTATAACTGGCGACGTAGTTTATTTAACTGGAAATCAAACTATTTCTGGCATTAAAACTTTTGCTAATAACGTAATTATTTCTGGAACAGGAATTTTTAATGCAATTAATTTAAATAGCGTTAATGATCTTTCATTATCTGGAACAAACGTAACAATCACAGATGGAAATGTTATAGTAGCGACGAATAGTGCAACTTATACTCCATTAACATCTAATCCATTTTCTGTTGTTGGTAGTGGTAATACTTATATTCAATTAAATATTCAAAATAAAGCAAGCGGCACAGCAGCATCATCAGATCTTGTTATCACAAGTAATGCAGGAAGTGATTCAACAAATTATCTTGATCTTGGAATTAATAATAGTGGATATAACCAAGCTGATTATAATATTGGTGGAAGTGGTGATGGATATCTTTATATTCATGGTGGAAATTTAACAATTGGAACTCAAACAACTGGTAAAGTTATTAAATTTCATGTTGATAATACAACAAGCGATAGGCAAGTAGCAGAAATTAGTGCTTCTGGAATAACATCAATTAGAGTTAATGCAACTTCTGGAATTTTCGGATTAGAAAGTCTTGTATTTGGCACTTACAATGGTATTGGTGGCGGAAGTGGTAATTTTATTACTGGAAATTTTAATTATATTGGTGGAGGAACTAAAAATTCTATAGGCAGTGGCACGGCATGTAATCAAAGTGTTATTGGTGGAGGAAATAGAAATTATATTGAAGGTAATACTAATACAATCGCTGGTGGACAAACTAATTGTATTATAAATAATGTTGCCAACAGAAGTCTTTCATTTATTGGTGGTGGATCATGTAATGTTATTGGAAATAGTCAAAGCGTAGTTGGGGGTGGATATTGTAATAAAGTTTTTACTTGTGCATCAGCTATTTTAGGTGGACACCGTAATTTTATAACAGGAAGTAATACATCTATTTATAACACAATTGGAGGCGGCTGCAGTAATATCATAAGTGGAGGATTTGCTAGTATCGTAGGAAATACTATAGGTGGTGGACGAAAAAATTCTATTACAGGAGCATTTTCGAGTTCTACTATAGGCGGCGGACTTTGCAATTTTATTTTAAACAGTTATGGTAATATTGGAGGAGGAGGAGGGAATATTATATCTGGATGTTATTCTACTATAGGAGGAGGAAGATTAAACGTAGCAAAGCAACTATATACAACCATTGGAGGAGGAGCCTATAATAATGCTTGTGGACTTTGCTCAACCATTGGAGGTGGAATATATAACTGTGCAATCGGATCAAATTCAATTGTTGGTGGAGGATGTGGAAATTGTGCAATAGGAGACTCCTCAAGTATTGGTGGAGGAAGATATAATTGCGCAATAGGAAATTATTCAAATGTTGGCGGAGGAATTAATAATTGCGCAATAGGAGACTCCTCAAGTATTGGTGGAGGAAGAAGCAATTGCGCAACAGCATTAAATTCAACTATTGGTGGAGGAAGAGGAAATTGCGCAACAGAATTCTCTGCAACTGTTGGCGGAGGATATTATAATCGTGCAACAGCATTATCTGCAACTGTTGGTGGAGGAAGAAATAATTGTGCAAAAGGAATCTATTCAACTGTTGGTGGAGGAAGATATAACTATACAGCAGATCTTGCAACTGTTGGTGGAGGACAATGTAATTGTGCAACAGGAATCTATTCAACTGTTGGCGGAGGATATAGAAATTACGCAACAGGATATAGTTCAACTATCGGCGGAGGATATAGAAATTGTGCAACAGCAGCCTGTGCAAATGTTGGTGGAGGATATTGCAATTGTGCAACGGCAATCTCTGCAACTATTGGTGGAGGAGCTTGTAATTTTGCAACAGCAAACTATTCAACTGTTGGCGGAGGATGCTATAATGGTGCAACAGGATTCTACTCAACTGTTGGAGGAGGAAGTTTTAATTATGCAACAGCAAGCTATTCAACTGTTGGCGGAGGATATAAAAATTGTGCAACAGTAGACTGTGCAAATGTTGGTGGAGGATATTGCAATTGTGCAACGGCAATCTCTGCAACTATTGGTGGAGGAGCTTGTAATTTTGCAAAAGCAAACTATACAACTGTTGGCGGTGGATATTGCAATACCGCTAATAGTAATGTTGGTACAATAGCTGGAGGAAGTTGTAATACCGCAAGCGGAATTAACTCAGTTATCGTTGGTGGATTAAAAAATTCCACATTTGGTGAGGTCTCATTTATTGGTGGAGGAATTTTAAATACTGGTTATTCTAGTGGAACAGCAATTGTGGGTGGCACAAGAAATTTTGTTAGTGGAAAAGAGAGCTTTATTGGAGGAGGATTTAAAAATTGCTTAGTTCAAGAATATGGATTTATTGGTGGTGGTTATAAGAATTATATTTCTGGGGAGCCCGGCGTAAATCTTTCAACTATCGTTAATGGATCATCTAATTCTATCTCAGGATCATATTCATTTATTGGAGGAGGAGGAAATAATTATATAACTACTAATCAGGCATTTATTGGAGGAGGAGGTCAAAATAGTACAATTGGATGTAATTCAGTAGTAGTTGGTGGAACTTGTAATTCAATAATTGGCGTTACTAATGCTTGCGCAGCTCATTCAATAATAGTCGGAGGATGCTGTAATCTTATTGTTAATGCAAATCGTTCATTTATTGGTGGAGGATATAGAAATAAAGTTTTACCTCGTTGCGCATCAATTGTAGGTGGAATGGATAATTTAATTACTGGCTCAAATACAAATAATTCAGTTTATACATTTATTGGTGGTGGTTGTACTAATTGCATAACTGGAAATTCAAGTTATGCAGCTATTAATGGTGGAGGATGTAATACTATAACATGTTTTTCTTCAGCCGGATTTATTGGTGCTGGATTATTTAATAAACTTGATAGCGCAAGTTATTCTGTTATTGGTGGTGGACATACTAATACTATATGCAATCTTGGTAATATTGGTACTTGTTCATTTCTTGGTGGTGGAGAAAGAAATGCTATAACTGGAGCTTATAATTTTATTGGTGGTGGAGCTCGCAATACAATTGAAACAGATAGATCAGTTATTGTTGGTGGAGTAAGTAATTATATATATTCTGGTTTATCAACAACTGGATCATCAATTGTTGGTGGTCAGTTTAATACTATAAGTGGAGGATTTGCTTTTATTGGTGGTGGAAATTTTAATTGTATATTAAGCGATTTTAGTACGATTGGTGGAGGACTTAGTAATTATATAGATAATAATGCCGGAGTTGGATCATATTCAACTATTGGAGGTGGTCAGTCTAATTTTGTAAGTGGATTTAGTAGTACTATTGCAGGAGGAAATACTAATACTGCAAACTCTTGTTGTTCATTTATTGGTGGTGGAAATTTGCATTTAAATAATGGAATTAATGGTGTCATTGGTGGAGGATGTTGTAATTATATTGTTGCGGCTGGTGGAGCAAATTCATCAAGTTCATCAACTATTGCTGGTGGAATTTTAAATCTTATCGACAGGTCTTGTTGGGCAACAATTGGTGGTGGAAGAAATAATAAAATTTCAACTCGATGCTCAACAATTGCAGGTGGAGTTAGTAATATAATTACTGGTAGCACAGCAGTATCTCAATCAATATATTCATTTATTGGTGGTGGAAGTGCGAACTGTATTAGTGGGATAAATAATGGTGCAGTTATTGGTGGTGGAGCTTCTAATTGCATCGTAAATAGTAGTACTACTGCAACCATTGGTGGTGGAGCTGCTAATAAAATATTTGATGGACAATATTCAGTTATCGCAGGAGGAACAATCAATACTATATGTAATCCAAATGCTAATAATGTTTTATATTCAACTATTGGCGGTGGATTTAGAAATGTTATTACTGGATGTCAATCATTTATTGGTGGCGGAGGTGATAATATAATTGAAACTGAAAAATCAGTTATTGTTGGTGGAACAAATAATTATATATATTCTGGAACAACAAGTGGAGCATCAATAGTTGGTGGCGCTTTTAATACCATAAGTGGCGAATTTAGTTTTGTTGGAGGTGGACAATGCAACTTTATAACTGGCAGTTGGGCAACAATTGGTGGTGGAGCAAGTAATTGTATTACATCTTCAACTTCAACTGTTGGGCAAACTATAGGTGGAGGAGTTTGTAATTATATTAGTGGATCATGGAGCACTATTGCTGGTGGAGTATGTAATTCAGGTAATGGTAATTATATTTCTATTGGTGGAGGAGCTTTTAATTGCTCTAACGTTGGTTTAAGCGTAATAGCTGGAGGAAATCAAAATTGCATTGGATCTTCAGCTTGTGCATCATTTATTGGTGGTGGAGCAGCTAATTTAATATGCCATGCATGTTCTACTATTGATGGTGGATTATGTAATAGACTTTTTGGTCATTATTCAGTTATAGGCGGAGGAAGAGTAAATGTTATTACTGGTTCAGCTGTATCAACTCAAAATACTCATCATGTAATTGCTGGAGGATGTCTAAATTGTATAAGTGGAACTACTTGTGGTGGAGTTATTGGAGGAGGACAATGCAATATTCTAAATCAAGCTCCAGTTTCAACGATTGGTGGAGGATGGAGTAATTCAATAACCGGTAGTCTTTATGCTACTATTGCTGGTGGAGTTTGTAATAGACTCGAACGTGTTTCAAACGCTTCTTCTATAGCTGGTGGATTTAATAACATTATTTCTGGATCTTGTTCGTCAATTTTCGCAGGAAGAGCTAATACTATTTACGGAGCAAATACTTCAACCATTCTTGGTGGAGTAAGAAATACTATTTTAACTGGTCATGATTCTTCCACTATATTAGGAGATGGTGAAGATAGAGATAAATATTCATATAGTCCAAGTTCATTAACAATAGATTTCTCAAGCGGAGTATACTTTGCTGACAAGAAAGTATTCGGCGCTGTTCCAGATTTAAATAATGTAACAGCTAATTTCCCAATTAGCGGAATTTATAACGGCGAAATGATATTAGCAAATTCAGCTACTACAATAACAGGAGTTATTGCTAGTGGTAACGTAACAGGATTTAATACATCAATAATTCAAATTGGCGCTGGACAAATCCAAATCACAGGTTCTGGAATTGGAATTACAATTGGTTCTTATAGCAGCCAATATAAAACAGCAGGACAATTTGCAACAATTTCATTATTACATACTGGAAGTAATGGTTACATAATGTACGGAAATACAAGTTCATGATTTTAACAGCTGCGCCTTGTGGAGTAGTAAGTTCGGGTTTAAAAAAATCTGTTATATCAAATGGATTAGTTTTTCACGTTGATCCATCTAATCCTTCTTGTTATTCTGGTTCTGGATCAACATGCAATGATTTAACTACTATAAATGGAGTTGGTACATTAAGTAATGTAAGTTTTCTTCCTGATAAATCATTTAATATGAATGGTGAGTTATCAAGCGTTTATTTTACTAGGAGTTATACTAATATTACTAATTCTGTAACTTTCATGGTTACAGCAGAAGTTCCATCTACCGTGCTTTATCCAATAATAATGAGTTCTGTAAATGCAGCAGGTGGTGGAATGGCTATTTTTACATATAGTTCTTTTGAAAATCTTATATCAGCTTTTATATCTAATGATAGCAACACTCTTACAGACGAAATTACTGATGGCATAAGCAGTTATCCATTTAAAAAAGTTATTGGTTTTACAATAAATGGTAGTGTTTTTAAATTTTATATTAATGGAGTTTTAATATCAACTCGTTCTCCACACTCAGCAGGAAATGTAAATGCTCAAAATCTTATTGAATTAGGAGCTGCAAGTGAATATGGAGGTGGCACTGTCCCTAATGTGAAAATTTATAATAGCTTAATTTATAATAGACCACTATCTGATGCTGAAGTTTTGTTTAATTTTAATATATTAAAATCAAAATATAATTTATAAAAATAATTTTAAACTTGATATTTTAAATATCTTATCTTATAATATAAGAGATGTCCTCAAAAGAAGTATTCTTTATATCTGGTCTGCCTAGATCAGGATCAACATTACTTTGCAATATTTTAGCTCAAAATCCTGAAATTTTTGTAAGTAAAGCTACTAGCGGTTGTGTTGAAATATTATTTTCAATCAGAAATCAATGGGATCGAATTGTAGAGCATCAAGCAGAAGGTATTGATAGAAATCAATTAAAAAATCTTTTAAAAGTAGTATTAAATTCTTACCATTTAACAGATAAAAATATCATATTTGATAAAGGTCGCGGCTGGTTATCTATGATAGAAACTCTTGAATTTGCATTAGATAAAAAAACAAAAATGATTTGCACAGTAAGAAATATCAATGAAATTCTTGCTTCTTTTGAAATGTTGTGGCGCAATACAACTGGTCAAAGTCAATGGAATATAGAGCAAAATAATTATGAAAAATCTCTCACAGTTAAGGGCCGTTGCGAACTTTGGGCAGAAGCAGGTCAACCACTAGGTTCTGCTTTTAATAGATTAAAAGATGCTATTGACAGAGGTCATAAAGATAGATTATTTTTTATGGAATTTGATGATCTTACAAATAATCCAGAGCAAACAATAAGAAATATTTATGATTTTATTGATTTAAAATATTATAATCATGATTTTAATAACGTAATACAAATAACAAAAGAAGACGATGATAATATTCATCGAATAAAAGATCTTCACACAATACGATCTGTTGTAAAACCCGTGCCACTTAAAGCTCACCAAATTCTTGGTGATGTGGCAAATCAATATACTAATTTAGAATTTTGGAGAAATACAAAATGAAAAGCGTAGTATTTTTTGTTCAAGGCGGAATTGGAAAACATATAGCTTCCACAGCAGTTGCAGAAGCCATAACTAAAAATCATCCAGATAGAAAATTAATAGTAATTTGTGTTTATCCAGAGGTATTTATTAATAATCCTTTTGTTTACAGAATCTATAGATCAAATACAGTTCAATATTTTTATGAAGATTTTATCAAAGATAAGGATGTTTTGTTTTTTGGTAACGAAGTTTATCAGAGCAACGAATATGTTGTACAAAATAAACATTTAATTAGATCTTGGTGCGAAATGTTTGGATTAAAATATAACAATGAAAAACCAAAATTATTTTTAAATCAAGTTGAAATCTATGATGCTTCAATGAAGTATCAAAAAGATAAACCAATTTTAGTATTACAATCTAATGGTGGCGCAGAAGGTCAGCCAAATAATAATTATAGTTGGTCACGAGATTTGCCTCCATTTTTAACAGAAGGTTTAGTAAAAGAATTAAGTAGAAAGTATCATATTTATCATCTCTGCAGACCTAATCAATTAAAATTTGATGGCGCAGAACAACTATCAATTCCTTGGCGAGAAAATTTCGCGCTAATTAGTATTTCTAAAAATAGATTGCTTATTGATTCTTATGCTCAACACGCTGCAACAGCTCTCGATTTAAAATCAGTAGTTTGTTGGGTTGGAACTAGACCAGATAAATTAGGATATACAACAAATAAAAATATCATAGCAAAAGATACATCCAAAACATTTTACCATCCAATTGATGGTATTGTTGCAGAGCAAGAATTTATCGGCTTACCTCATCAATGTAATGTTGATCTATTAAAAGCTTTTGATCCAAAAGAGATATTAAGTTATTTTTGATATATAATATATTAAGCCATATAATATAGTGTAATAGAATATGAAGACTATGTTATCTAAAATATTTGGCCCCAATTGGAGATCTAGCTCATCTGGAATAGCCACAGTTGTAGCAGTTTGTACAGCAATAGCAATTCATTCTGACCCTTCATTAGTAGCATTTCTTCCAGATCAAGCAGAAGTTTATATTCTTGGAATTTCAAAATTAGTTGCAGTTGTATCTGGTATTATTTTTGCATTAACAGTAAAAGATGCAGCAGTTACTGGCGGAACAGTAGCTCAAACAACTGAAGCAAAAGATAGAACAAATGGAGAAAACATATGAATAAATTACAATTAGCCGCAGTTGCTCTTTTGAGCATATTTCTTGGTGCTTGCGCCACAACTCCAACTGGTCAAGTTGATCCAGCAACAAGCGTTTCAAATGCGCTGCCATATGTTAAACCAGCAGTCGTTCTTGCTTGTACTGTTGTTTTAGATCAAGCTCTTTCTGCAAATGATCGTGTAGAAAAAGCTAAAATGATTAATCATGTTGCAACTATCGTGGAAGGACTAACAGTTGGAACTGCTCCAACTCCAGAACAATTGCAAAAAGCATTAACTGATTATCTTCCAGAAGAAAAAACTCATTGGGTAAATTACGTTAGTGTTATCAAAGATATTTACGCTCAACAATTTGCAAGATTAGATGGTAATACCGCACTTGCAATCAAGGTACTTAACGCCATTGCATCTGGATGTAAAGATGCTACAGCAAGTTACGTAGAATAATTATGCCAACTGGAATACTCCAAGCATTACTATCAGCAGTATCTGGAATATTCGCAGCAATCAATAATGTATTCGGCGCGAAGAATACAAAAGAAATGAAAGAGCGTCAAGAAGCTCAAAAAGAAGTTAATTACCAGAGTGAAATAGAAAAAGCAGTACAGGAGAAAAATCTTGAAGAAGTTCGCAAGCGTATTAGTTCTTAATTTATTTTTAGTTAGTTGCGCTACTGTAACTCCAAACAAAATAGAAGATGATAAATCTTCATATGATGCAAGTACTCCAAAACAATATCAAAAAGATAATGGTGGATTAATTTCTTTTATTGGAGGCGATGCATTAATTACTCCTCAAGCGCGTGAGAGATATAATAATTTAATTGCCATGTATAAGATTAAATTTAAAAAAGAAAAAGCAATCGAACTAAAAGCTGACTCTGGCATCAAGCCTTATAAAGATAATTTTAATAATGAATTATATATTATTGATAGTGAACATCTTGTTTATTTTGGAGTTTTAAACTCTTGGCTAAAAGAAAAAGTTCCTCAAGATAATATTGTAGATAAAGTTATAGATAAAGTTAATAATTAAAAATGCTCTCAAAAAAATCCTTAGATCTTATTCTTGAATTTGAAGTTGGCGGAGGCGAAAATTATTATAATAAATTTTTAAAAAATCCTACTTGGCCAGAAGGTCAAAGTGGAGTTACAATTGGTGTGGGTTATGATTTGGGTTATGTAAATAAAGCTGAATTTAGCGAAGACTGGAAAGATCTTCCTAAAGAAGTTTTTGATAGATTATATAAAGTTGTTGGCATCAAAGGATACAATGCTAAGAATCTCGTAAGAGGATTAAAAGATATTAGTATACCTTGGGATCTTGCACTAAAAGTATTTAATAATAAAACAGTAACAAAGTTCTGGAATTTAACAAAAGAAACTTTTCCTAATTTCGATAATCTGCCAGAAGATGCAAAAGGTGGATTAGTTAGTCTTGTATTTAATAGAGGAAATGCATTAGAAGGTGATCGTCGCCGCGAAATGAAATTAATACGAGATGGTATGGCAATAACATCTACTTTTGATCAAAAAGCTTTATCTTTTATAGCTAACCAAATAAGAAATATGAAAAGAATATGGATTGGTGGTAGCATAGAAAAGGGTATGAGTAGACGACGAGATGCAGAAGCTAAATTAATTGAAGAATCATTAAGCGTGTAACATCTTGTATGCCAATTCAAGGTACATTTTCAATAAAAAAAGCTTTATCTATAGGAATAGATTCTCCTATAGTGGGTTTAGATGGCAACGCTTCAACAAAACAAATATTTAGTACAGAAACTCCAAATGGTGGAGTAAGTCCAGTTTATGTTAGAAGCACAACTTGCTGGGCAAAAAATATAAATTTATCTCCAGCTTCTCCTTGGAATAGCGCTTTTGGAACTTATTATGGAGGGACTTTGATAAGCCCACGACATATTATTGGATCAAGTCATTCTTTTCCATCTAATGCATCAACATTAATTTTTGTTGATATGGAGAACAATTGTTATACTAGAACAATTACAACTTCGCAAAGAGTTACTGCAACCGATACAACTGATATTCAAATTGGATTATTAGATTCAGATCTTCCATCGAGTGTGAATTTTTGTAAAGTTGCAAATTTTAATTTAGCTAGTTTAGTATCATATTCTGATACTATTCCTGTTATTTGGTTAGATCAAGAAAACAAAGCTTTAATTGGAGAATATTTTTATGTTGGTTATTATTATTTTAATGATGGATTAGTTTTTCCTCAATATATGGGGGAAGTACGTTATTCAGATAATCCTCAAAGATATAAATTTTGGGAAGGAGTAGTAGATTCTGGTAAACCAGCAGGTTTTGTTTTTAATAATAAAATGATTTTATTACTTACTTTTTCAATTAGCGATAGGACTTCAATTGCATTGGGAGGAAGTGAAGGTTATTATATAGATGCAATTAATTCTGTTATGACTAGTCTTGGCGGAGGATATAATTTATCATTATTCACAGAAAATGATTTAAAAGGAAATAATAAAATACAAAATCCAAGCCTTAGTTATTTAGAACCACTTTACATAAACAATCAAAGTACTGAAATTTATAATCCTAATAATACATATATATTTCAAGGTGGATCAGTTAATACAATAAGCACAGTTTTTAATATTCAAGATTTTACAGGAGGAGCAACATTTTCTACAGCAGATTTGTTGTATATAAATAATGTATTATATTATCGTAAAACAGGTATTGGTGCGGGTTGGAAAACATCAGTAGGTGCAGATGCAACTAATACTGTTATAAATATTGGCGAAGTTATTTATTTAAGATATTATAATAATCTCGCAGGTGGAAGATCAGTGAATTCTGGAGCAATTATACAAAGACAAAATTACGGAAAGTTCTCAATAAGATGAAAAAATTAATATTAATATTACCTTTATTATTTTTAATTAGTTGCTCAGAACCTAATTATGAGAGCAGAGAATTATCTACTAAATATCCAGAAACTCCAACTAGTGGATCAGCTTATGATGTTACAGAAGAATTATACGGAAAGAAAAAATGAGTTTAATACAATTAGTTTTAAATGGAAATGGTTATTTAAATATATCTGGAGATATAACATCTAGTGGATATATTCAACTCACAACTGATCCAGATGCATTAAGTTATATTCAAAGAGTAGGAATCACAAATTCAAGTATTCAAACTAATATTACTAATTTTATTTTTGGATTAAAAGATCTTAATCTTTGGGATAATACTATTAATGTTTATTTATTAAATTCTGGATATAATGCTACAACTGGCACAAAAGTTTATGGATTAAGGACTGGATATGATGGAAACTTAATTAATTCAGGTCAAGCAACTTGGACATCTAGCGGAATATTTTTAAGAAGTGGATATTCTGGGGACTCAAGATGTGTAGGCAGTGGAAAAGCCACAATAACTCATCCAGTTCTTCCAGTATTTGATGGAAATTTTACTATTTCAATGTTAGGAAAAACTACTGATAATGATTATGGAACTTGGTGGCATCAAACCGACAGATCTAATACAAATAGATCAATTTGGATACAACCAAATGCTTGTTATTATAGCAATGAATTTTGTTATGGAGATATAAATAGTGGAGCTATAAGTTACGTAGGTGATCCAAGATTAAATACTGCTAATCAATATAATGTTATTTCTTATGACGTTAAGTATGTTTCAAAAACTACATATTCTGGATCTGGATCGTTAAATATTTATAAAGATGGACTTATTCAAGTTACTACGCAAACTGGCGCAGTTGTTTTACCAAGTTTTTGCATTAGACAACCATTATATCCATATTATCCATGTGATCAACATACTGGATGTATTGGTGGATTTATAGATTTACAACCAGATGGAAAATTGTTTGGTTCAAAAAGTCAAGGTTATTATAGTTTTGCAGGAGCTTTCTCTAGAGTATTATCTAGCGGAGAACATTTAGCAGTAAAAAATCTATTATTAAGTACAATAGCGCAAAATATATCTTTAGGTTAATTAAAATTAATTAAAAATGTCCTCTCTGTAAGTGTATAATATATATAGGATGAATTATAATTCTGAACAATATGGCTTTGAATTAAATGCCGAAAGAAAAGGACCAAAATCTGCTGCTCAAACACCATCAAAACCTTCTGAAAGACGCAAAGGATCATCTCGCAATAAACCCGGTAGCGCAGGAACAAAAAGTGATAAAGCTATTGAATTTTCTAAAAAAGTAATTGAAGCTCTTAAAAATAAAGTTAAAGAACATAATTCAAAATATAGTAAAAAAGTTACACTTGGACAACTTAAAAAAGTATTTCGTCGTGGTACTGGTGCATTTTCTTCTTCTCATAGGCCCGGAGTTTCAAGAACTGCTTGGGGACTGGCGAGGGTCAACGCATTTCTTAGAATGGTTAGAGGTGCAAAAGTTAAAGATTCTTATCGTCAAGCAGATAAAGATTTAATGAAAAAATGAATAACAAATTTAAAAGAGGAGATTTTAATATAAATACCCAAAAATATTTTTGGAGTTATATTAATGGAGACAAAGAGTATTGGGTAAATTCAGATAAATTTAAAGAATATAAAGCTAGTCAAAATACTATAGAATATAAAAATAAAAAAAGAATCTCTGACGTAAAATATAGACCTATAGCCAATTTAAAAAGAAAATCAAAATATCAAAATAATTTAGATCATAAAAATAAAATTTTAATTCAAAATAAGTTAACTAGAAAGAAAAAAGCCCCAAGAACTCCAGAACAATTGGCTAAACACGCAAATTATCAAAGAGCAAGAGACGCAAGAATGAAGTCGCCTAAAATATTAAAAGATTTTTGTCAGATATTTTATGATACAGCAAAATATTTTGAAACTATAACGGGTAAAAAATATCATGTAGATCATATTATTCCTTTATCTAAAGGTGGAACCCATGTTCCTTGGAACCTACAAGTTTTAACAGCGGAGGAGAATATCAAAAAATCTAATACAATATGAAAAAATACGAAATAGAAATTGATGCAACAGAAAATATGGAAATTCTTGAAGAAGACTTAAATCAAGCTTTTGCAGACATTAAAGAATATGAACTTGATGATTTTGATTTTCTTTCTGCTGATGAATTATATCTCGATGATGAGGAAGATGGTGTAATATTTGGGAACGGGAAATTTGAAATATGAAAAAACAAAAATTTAAATTTGAATCAATTTTTGCGAATATTAAAATTCGTCCAGTAGTTAGTGAAGATAAAGATAAATATTTATCAGTTGCTTCACTCGATAAATTAAGAAAATTCTTACCAGATATCAACACAGAAGATAATGTTGATCTTCTTCCTGTTGCTTTTGATGCTTGTGTTGTTAATAGAGTAAATAAAAATGGCGATGTTATTGATGGCGAAACTGCCGCTAAGATTGCTAAAAATTTTGTCAATAAACCAATTAATATTGAACATAACCGCAAACAAGTTATTGGTTGTATATTATCTGCTAATTTTAGTAAATTTGGATCTAATGAAAGTCTAGCAGAAGCTGATATTAAATCCATGAAAACTCCATTTAATATTACTCTTGGTGGAGTTATTTGGAAAGTAGTTGATAAAGATCTAGCAGATCAAATTGAAGAATCTAATGATCCAACAAGTGATAATTATATGAGTATAAGTGCTAGTTGGGAATTAGGATTTAATGACTATAATGTTGTAGTATTAGATAATGGCGAAAAGAATATTGAAAATGCTACTGTTGTATCTGATGCTGCAGAAGTAGAAAAGATTAAAGATTACCTAAGAGGATTTGGTGGAAATGGTAAATTAGGTGATGACAAATCAGTATATAGACAAGTTTTAGGTAAAGTTGTTCCTCTCGGCATTGGATTTACATTAAATCCAGCTGCTGATGTTCAAGGTGTCGCAACACCTCCAGAAGAAGCTATTAAAGTTGAATTAAAAACCAATAAAAGCTCTGATGAAGTTGAACTAAAAGAGGAAGAAAAAGCTGTAATTGGTGAAGAACCAGTTTTAGCTTCAAAAAATAATATTTCCCAAGAGGAAAGTTTAGATGTAAAAAAAGAGAGGATATATATGAAAATAACCAAAATCGAAGATATTACAGATAGTCTCCTTAAAGAAGTAACAGCCAGCTCTATTGTTGACTTTGTTGCAGAGGAGCTCAAAAAAGCTAATGAAACTTTCTTGGCAGAAAAATCTGCTCAAGAAAATGAACTCAAAGCTGCTAACGAGAAAATTGCTACAGTAACTGCTGAACATGATGCAGTTAAGAAACAAGTTGAAGAACTTGGTCAAAAACTAGCAACTATCGAAGCCGAAAAAGAAGCAAAAGCAAAAGAAGAAGCATTCAATTTAAGAATGGCATCTTTTGATGAAGAATTTGATCTCAGCGATGAAGATCGTAAAGTTCTTGCTTCTGACCTCAAAGATTTAACTGAAGATGCTTTCTCTGCTTACAAGAGCAAAATGGCAGTTCTAATGAAAGAAAAAAATAAAACTGCCAAAAAAGCAAAAATGGACAAAGAGATGAAAGATCGTGCAGAAGCTCAAGAAGTTAAAGCTTCTGAAGAAGTAGCTCAACCAGTTGCACAAGAAATTTCTACAACCCAAGAGGTTGTCGAACAAGCTGTTGATAATGGATCAAAAGCTTCAATTGAAATTCCAAATTCCGCACCTGCCAGTCAGCCAAGCGTAAAAGAAAAGTACGCAGCAGCTTTCGGGTTAGACGGATTTGAATTGATTAAATAAATAAGGAGATAATCATATGGCACATACACTAAGACCATTCAGAGATTACAGCGAGCACGAAGTGCTTAACCTTTTTGCTTTTAGCGGAACCGCTGAAAGTGCTGCTATTATGGCAACAAGAGGATTAGCTGTTAAAGTATCTGCTGAAGGATTCACAACTGGACCAACAAGTTCCAGTGCAAATCAACCAACCGACTTTTTAGGTGACGTTGGTGCAACATTCCCACTATCAAATTCACAAAGATTCGGCGTAAGACCAAAAGTAACTATTGCTACTTCTGGCGACGTTGTTGGACTAACCCTCCTAGATGTCCGCGAACTTGATGAAAATGGTGAGAAATTAATTTTTAACCCACGTAAAGCTGCTGAAATGAACGTAGTTATTTCTGGACAAGCCGTTCCAGTTCTAACTCGTGGCATAGTACTTTATAGCGGTTCTGCAATCACAAATGCAACAGTCGGTCAGTTTGCAGTAGTAAGTGGAACAGCTGGTGATCTAGCTAACACTTCTACTCTAAGAACTAACGAAGTTGCAGTTGGTAAATTCCTTGGTAACGCAGTATCTAATACTGCCTTGCTAAAGATTATGCTCTAATTTCGTAAAGGAGAAAACTTAACATGAAATTAAAACTCAAAAACACAGCAGAGCAAATCGAACTTGTAAAAGCTATGGGCAGCCGCGATACCGCAGTTGCCGCAGAAGCTAATCAAGCTTTCGCTGCTTTCCTAGGACCAGTCGTAGCCAAGGTTCTAATGCAAGCCGCAACAGCATCTGCAATCTACACTGATCTTCCTTACGACGAAGATGATCGTCCTTCTATCCCACTCGACCTATGGTTTGATGGTGGTGAAGGTTATACAACCACATGGAGTCAAAACGTAGCTGGTGGTCTTCCAACTTCAACAGTTGAAGGATTCTCAGAAATGAAAGTTGCAACCTATCGTTTGGATAGTGCTGTCAGCTTCTTAAAGCGTTATGCTCGTCGTGGTCGTCTCGATGTAGTTAGTAAAGCCGTAGAGCGTATGGCCAACGAAGTTCTCGTAAAACAAGAACGTAATGCTTGGGCAGTTGCTCTAAAAACACTTGCTGAAAGTGGCAACGTACTAAATACTGACGAAACAACCGTCACATTCACACTAGACATTCTAAATCGTCTAATGACACAAGTTAAAAGAATTAACAGATCTTATGCTGGTGGTACTACCACAGATTCATACGGTCTAACAGATCTCTTCGTTAGCCCTGAAGTTAAAGAAGATATCCGTTCTTTTGCTTATCAACCAGTCAGCATCACAACAACTGCTAATGCATTACCAACAAATAATGTATTAACAAATCTACCAGATGCAGTTCGCGAAGATATCTATCGTAATGCTGGAACACAAGAGATTTATGGAGTTGCTATCCATGATCTAATCGAACTCGGACCAAATCAAAAGTATAATTCACTCTTTGATGAGTTCTACAGTGGCACATTCACAGCTAGCTCAGACGAACTAATTGTTGGCTTGGATCTAACCAAGGACGCATTTGTTCGCCCAGTAGCTCGCCAAGCAGAATCCGGTGGTACATTCACCGCTCTTCCAGATGATCAATTCGCAGCTAGAGCCGAGAAAATTGGCTTCTACGGATTCCTAGAAGAAGGACGCGCTTGCGTTGATTCTCGTGCAGTTCATGGTGTAGTAATTCGCTAATAGACGATAAAACTACCTAATTTGAAAACCCACGGATTAATAGTCCGTGGGTTTTCTTTTTTTAGACATCTTTATATTTTTATTATATAATCTATTAAATAGGAGAATAATATATTATGCCACGTAAAAAATCAGCATTAGATAATCTTAGCCAAACTCATGGCAAAGTAGAAAACCGTAAAGTTACATTAGATCAAATTTGGGGTGATGATGGTAAAAGAAAGTACGGAACTCTTGATCCAGTAGAATATGATTCTTATCTAAAAGGATTAGTTAAGAGTGATCTTCAAGCTCATGCAATTAAAATTGGATTAATTCCAGTTGATGATCGTCAAACTCTCGTCAAGAGATTAAAACAAGAATTTCTTAAATACTCTGCTCAATATTTTGTAAGACCAGATTCAAAGAGTAACAAACCAGTTTCAAAAACTGCGCGAGATATCCTTTCAGAAGGACGATAAAATTTAAAAATTAATTCGCTATAAAAGTGTAGCCGTGTAATATTTTATATGGCTACACGTTATAACATTAGTGGAATTCAAGGCGACTACATACAATTAACTCTTAATATTAAAGATGCTACTGGCGCAGCAATTAATTTAAGTGGTTACGAAGTTCGCGGTCAAGTAAGAGCAAGCTATGGCTCTGATATAGTTATTTTAGATTTACAACCAAATATAACAAGTAATATTTCTGGCACAATAGGTATTAATATTCCTTCAACAGGAAGTGCTGCAACACCAGTTAATGAGTATGTTTATGATATAGAAAGATATCCTTCTGGAAATGTATCAGGAAATAGCATTAAACTATTAATGGGAAAATTTTCAATCCTACCAGAAGTAACGAGATAATTTTATGGCAGACATAATCGTTGATGTAAGTTTGCCTAATCCAATTGATACAAACGTAACATCTCCAACGCAAGATTTAAATGCTAATATTTATGTTCCCGGTCCACAAGGACCAGCTGGACCTCAAGGGCCAAGCGGAGCAATTGGACCGAGTGGAGCAACTGGACCAAGTGGTGCGATAGGTCCATCAGGCGCTAGAGGCGCTGGAAGTAATATAAATGGTTTAACTCCAAATCTTCTTTATATAACTGGAAGAGATGGCATAATAATTTCATCTAATAATGTTGATATAATTTATATTTCTGGTAGTAGTGGATATTTTCAATCAGCAGTTAATACTCTAACAACTAATTTACAAAGCACAGGAAGTAATCTTTATACTTTATTAACTAATTTTAGTGGTAATTTAGATGCTACTTATGCTACAGATCTTCAACTATATAATACAGGTAGTACATTAGATAATAAAATAAATTCTCTTAGTGGTTATTCAGCTTCTATAATTAATCTTGCTAGTACTGGATCTAATTTAAATTCAAAAATAAATTCACTTAGCGGCTGGTCAGCATCTGATGTAAATCTTGCGACCACAGGAAGTACTTTAGATTCTAAGATAAATAGTCTTAGCGGAAATTTAACTTCCACTTATTCAACAATATTAAATCTTGCAAGTACTGGCAGCACATTAGATTCAAAAATCAATTCATTAAGTGGTTACTCTGCATCAGCAATTAATTTACAATCTACAGGATCTAATTTATATTCAATGCTAACAGGATTTAGCGGAAATCTTGATGCGACATACGCTACAGATTCTCAACTTGCAACCACTGGCTCTACTCTTGATAACAAAATAAACTCATTGAGTGGTTGGAGTGCATCAACAACAAATCTTTATACAACTGGTTCGACTTTAGATTCAAAGATTAATTCGTTAAGTGGATGGAGTGCGTCAGCAATTAATTTAACTTCTACTGGCGCTGCATTAATTACTAATTTATTTAATACAGGCTCTAATTTAAATACAAAGATTGATAATTTAAGTGGATATGTTAATACTCAAGATAATAATATTTCTAATAATTTAGCTTCAACTGGAACTACTCTAAATAATAAAATAAATTCATTAAGCGGTTGGTCAGCATCATCTACTAATCTTGCATCCACAGGATCTACATTGGATTCTAAAATTAATTCACTTAGCGGTTGGTCTGCTTCTGCATCAAATCTTGCTTCAAGTGGATCAACACTAGATAGCAAAATAAATTCTCTAAGTGGTTGGTCTGCATCCGCCATTAATCTCGCTTCTACTGGTTCTAATTTAAATAATAGTATTATTTCTTTAAGTGGTTTGTTTACAGGATATACTGGAACTTTAGATGCTACATTTGCAACTGATCTTCAATTATATAGCACTGGTTCAACTTTATACAACAAAATAAATTCACTCAGCGGAAATTTAACAGCAAATTACGCCACAATAACAAATCTCGCAAGTACTGGCTCAACTTTAAATACAAGAATAAATAATCTCAGCGGCTATATAAATTCTTCAGCTAGTAATATAGTATTCACTACTGGAAATCAAACTATCTCTGGAACTAAAACCTTCATACAAGATACAACATTTGGCGACTCGGCGCAAGGTGACTTTTTAGTTATTTCTGGTAATCAATTTACAGTTTACGGAAGTGGTAATTTTACTAGTGGACTTTTTGTAAATGGGAATGCAGTACTTACTGGATCTTCAACTTTATATGCAACAACAGTTAACCTTGCAAGTACTGGATCGACTCTTGATACAAAAATTAACAATCTAAGTGGTTATATAAACTCTTCTGGTAGTAATATCCTATTTACAACTGGAAATCAAACGATAAATGGTAATAAAACATTCGCTAATTCTGGAATATTTTCTCTTTCTGGCGCAACACCATTAGGATTATCAAATAACCCTTTATCTATTGTTGGTAGTGGAAATACTTATTTACAAATCAATATACAAAACCGCGCTACTGGAAATACTGCTACTGCAGATTTAGTTATCACAGCTAATAATGGAACAGATACAACAAATTATATTAATCTTGGTATTAATAACAGCGGTTACGATGATCCAACATTCAGTAACGGAAGTGGGCTAGATGGCTATTTATTTATTAATGGTGGAAGTTTGGATATTGGTACTCAAACAACTGGTACGAGTATAGAATTTCATGTTGGTGGAACAACCTTAAACAAAGTTATAGTAAGAATAAATGAATCTGGATTTAATCTTGTTAGTGGAAACTTTACTTATCCATTATATTCTGGCGCTACAGGTTTTGTATTTACTCCAGATGCAAGTACTAGCACATTTTTTGATTATACACTATCTGGTAATTCAACTCTTAATCAGCCAATCAATATGAACAATGGACAATCTATAACTATATTCTTAACTCAAGATGGTACAGGAAATAGAAGTATGAGTTTTAATACTGGTTATTTATTTTCTAATGGTATTACTCCATCATTAAATTTTTTACCAAGTGGCACAGATATTTTACAAGTTATAAAAGCAAGAAATAAATTATATTCTACATTTGCAAGTAATTATTAATTATGAATTTTTATGTTAATAATACTGAAAAAATAACTAATTTTCCAGAAAGCGGAATAACTGCTTTACCATATTATACCGATGGTAAAACATCTTTAACCTTTTGTTACAGTAAAATTACTGTAGATGAAAATTATGTATATTATGCTACTCCAAGCCTTACTTTTAGAACAAAAAATATAAATAATTTAGTAGCTTTAGATTCAGATGGAAATATAGTAAATCAATTAAAACCATTCATTGGAGGAATAACTATAAATGATGGATTTAAAATAATTTATTCAGATGATACTTATCTTTATGCACACATTGACAATTTACTTTTAAATAAAAATAGTCAACTAGGTACTCTCCAAATTTATCGAATCTTTAAAAGAAATTATACGATTGATCCAAATTTTTGTTTAACAATGCCTTCACAGGGTAGCGTTAATTATTTAAAAATGTTTAAATATAATAATAAATATTATATTATTGCATATGGCGCCTCTCAAGCTGGTTATCAACCATATTTTTATAAAGATCAAAACTCAAGTTTAGGTTTATATATAATAAAAAATAAACAATTAATTTCTAATTTTAAACTAAATCAAATCGGATCAATAAATAAAATAAAATCATATAATGGACAAATATATGGTTGTCATGCAGGAGGACAATCTGATATTGGTAAAATTCAATATCCTAAAATTTTTAGATTAAATAATAAAAACCTTTTAGACCAATCTTTTTATCCATTCATAGATAGATATGGTAATTCAGCTACTACAGCAGCGGGTAATGCGGTATCTCAAGTTATTGATTTTTCTTTTGCTAATGATGGAATATTTATTGGTGGAAGTTTTCAAAGCGTTGGTGGAGATCCTTGCACGGGTTTAGCTAAAATTGATTATAGCGGAAATAGAATAACAGGTTTTAATGCAAATTTAGGTTTCTCAATAAGTACAGTTAGTAATACTATGGTAGGAGCAATAGTAAATTCTGGTAGCGGTGTTTTTATTGGTGGCGTTGCAGCAATGTATTATAGTGGAGATACAACAAAAAATCGTTTACTAAAACTTCATGATGATGGTACATTAAATTCACAATTTACAGGATATAAAGTATTTAGTGCAGGTACAGTTCAACAACTTTTGTTGTCTGGAAATAGTTTATATGCTGGTGGATTGAGTTTAGCTAGTCCGGGAGGAATTTATGGAAGTCAAAATTTTAAATTAAATGCAAATGATGGATCTTCCGATCCAAATTTTTTTACTAATGGATGTGTACCAAGTGATTATAAAATTAGTGGAAATAGTTTATATGTAGCCTTAAGTACTCCAGATACTTGGATTAATATGAATACTTCTACAAGTCATACTGTAAGTGGAGTTGTAAAAGTTAATGCTTCTAATGGTGAACCAGATACAAATTTTAAAATTAATTTTAATCCACATGCCGCGGCTGTATCTGTATCTAGTATGGCGATAAAAGGAAATGAACTACATATTTGTGGATCTTTTACTGGCATAGAAGGCAAGAAAATCAATAGCTATGCAGTAGTAAATACAACAAATGGAAGTTTAATAGATACAAATAATTATTTTTATGACACTCAAGATGCACTTCTTTTAAGAGGAATGGATTATACTGATAACTTAGTAATTGGTGGTCAAACTAGTAGTCAAAGACTGGGATTTTATATTACAGGATATAATAGTCAATATAATTCTAATGTACAAATTTATGATCAAAACTTTATTCCAGAAACTGGGACTGCTTCTCAACTTTATTTTTATCCAAATCAATCACTTTATAATTATTCAACAACTGGTATTCCATTTTTAGCAAATAATACTGGATTAATTGTATCTGGTAGTAGTGCATGAAATTATGTTTTAGCATGCGCTCTAAATCTTGACAATTTAAATACAAATACTACAACTTTTTACTTGTCTGGTAGTCCCGGAAATTCTATATATGCAATAGAACAATATAATAATAATTATTTTTTTGGTGGGACTTTTACAAATCTTGGTTGTAAAGATTTTACTACTGGAATTAATTATTTAGTAAAAACAAATTCTAGTGGAGTTATAGATAAGAATTTTAACTTTTTTCTAGCTCAAGAAGCTGGCACATCAAAAAGTGCATATATATCAACTCTTAAAATAATTGGCGATAGTCTTTATGGTTGTGGAGTATTTACTGGCATCAGTGGAATTAAAAATTTCTTTAAATACAATTTAACTAGTGGATTTTTAGAAACAGGTTTTAATTATTTATCTGGCTTTTATTTTTTTCCTCAAGATATAGCTAAAGATAATAAAAATAATGTATATGTATCAGTTGTAAATTTTTATAATGATAGTGGAAATTTTTTCAGAGTTGGCGATAATTATAATCAAACATCTGGGCATATTTTAAAATTTAATAGTGGATCTTATAATATAGATCCAACATTCACAACTAAACATTTTAATACTGCTTCTAAATATTTATATTCTGATGATAATAAAATTTATACTGCATTAACTAGTCAAGGAAAATCTGCTGGTTCAAGTATTTATAAAATTAACAGAAAAACTAGACAAATAGATTCATCTAATGTTTATGTAAGCGGTGGACTAACTTCAGCTGTATATGATATGTATAATGAAGGAAATTATCTTTATATCGTTGGTCCATTTAGTGGAGTTAATAATACTCAAATCACAGGATTTTGCAGATTAAATAAAAGTGATCTAAGTGTTGATACATCATTTAATTTTAATATAGGATCTGGAACTGATTCGGTAACACCTTACAAAATGGTTAAAAAAGATAATTATCTATACTGCATGGGAAATTTTGATAAAGTAAATACTACTACTATAACTGGATTAGCAAGATTTGATTTAACAAATAATACTTTTGATACAAATTTTAAAATTGATTTTAGTGGAGCGGGAATAGGTTATCATTATCATCTAGGTGGAGATTTTAGTGGAAATAATTTATATTTAGCTGGAATACCCGGAAATTCTACCCCAATATTAAGTATTATAGATATACAAAATAAACTTTTAAAATTTACTGGAATTAGTTCAGAAGCTTCCACCACAGCTGGTTTTTATAGTTTAGAAAATGTTGGAGATGGTTTAATTGGTGGAGCAGGAATTGGTACAGCTGTAAGTAATTCTAAATATTTACTTGTAAGAGCAAGAGGACTATTTCATCTTGGATATGTATCAGGAGAAATAGTTAATCCTTATACTTTTTATACACCTAGTAACGCAACCGTTTTACCTTATTTAAAATATCATCAACTCTCTAATAGTATAATTGCTATTCCAAATGCAGCATCAAATCAGAACAATGTTTTAGGAATTAATCCTAACATAAATCCTACTTATTATATAATAGATAAAAATAAAAAATTTATTAAAAATAAATTTAATACTACATATAACATTGGCGCTTCATCGCTTCCACTTAGTTTAGTACCATTTGTTTATAATAATGAATTATATATGGATTATGCTACATATATTTTACCTAAAAAAGATTTTTCATATCAAAGATTAATCACAAACAGTTACCAAAGAGGTATTATAAAATTTAATGCCAATTTTGATGATTATGAGATTATTCTTTAGAAATATATTAATTTAAATATTATAATATATAGTGTAATATCTATTATATGAGTAATGATTCTTATACACCTATTAAACTTGTTGATGTTGCAGACGAACTTTATCGTGAAATGAACGAACCATCTGATTGGAGCATAGCTTCAATCGCTTGGTGGCTCAGAGCAAATATCGGTGATCTAAATATTTCAATTAATAAAAGATTCTATATAGATGACACAACATTAGAGATTTTATCTGATCCAAATAGTGGCGAATTATTTACTAGTGTTGAAAAGAGTATATTTAAGATGCTTTTTGCTATTCATTTCTATGAGAGATTACTAAGAAATGCACTTGGCGCCGCTAGCACAGATAGTCTTATTGAAATTAATCAAAATGGATTTAGCGCCAGAAAGATCAATAAGAATGAATTAGCTAAAACTTACGCTCAATTTAGAAAACAAATTAACGATGAGTTACAAACTCTTGTTAAGACTTATAATATTAATGAAGCCCGTCCTCTTCAAGTTGCTGGTGACGATACAGTAGGAGACCCCGGAAGAAGTTATACATACAACAATTTCATAAGAAATATCGACAACATAATGCAATAATTTTATGGCTACTAGTTTTATAGGTGCAGGAGATCAAACTTGGTACGAAGATGCGGCCGATACATGGTTCGAGACGTTCAAGAAATCTATCACAGTAAATAAAGAGCCAATTAAAAATATCGTCCAAAACACAACAAATCAAATGCTTGGATACGATGAAAACTCTAACATCGTAGACTATACATATACTCCTAGAAATCAAACTTTTGATGCGGTTATTAAATACTCTGTAAGTGAAAATTTACAAGAAAATCCAGATATTAAATTGAAATTTCCAGACCAACAAGTTGAAATTTATGTTAAAGCAGATTGCGCAAATTACATTAATACAGATCGAACAGAGAATATAACATTTGATGGTAAAACATTTAATCTTTATAGCACAAGTATAGTTAAACATTATCAAAACAATACTTTCTATGTTTACTTCTTGAAGGAAACAAGGTAATGAATAAAATTAACTTTGATCTTAAAAAAGCTATAGAACAAACACCCGCATTTCAAATTAAATCAGAAGAAATCGTAAGAGAAAAGTATGAAGAGAGCAAAGAACAATTTTTAGATGATTTTGATAATCATGCAGTAACTCAAGAAATCTCAGAGGGACCAAGAGCAACCAATAGTTCAAATACTTTAAATGGAATTGGAAATTTATTCAGCTATATTGGTTTTTACGCTGGAGATAATCCAGTTGGTGATCTTAGAGAAGCGCTAGAAAAAAATTTCAATTTAAAAAGAAAATCTGCATCAAGATTTATAATTACATATCCAGATATGGAATTTATCAAAAAAAATACTCCTATGCCTTGGGAAGGTGGCAGAAGTTGGGTTAGTGGAATTGAAAAAGGTATATCTGGTTTTGGATATTATATTTATAAAAAATTCCTAAAAGGTCGCTCAGAAGAAGCTGTTCAAAGTGAAAATAAAGTTAGAGGTTCTTCATTTAAAAGAGTAAGATATATGTCAGAAATTATTAAAAATTTTACAAATAATTTAACAAAATGAAAATCCAATTAGATAACGTTTTAATGTCAAGTATGATTATGTGGATGGACAACATCCTACTCAAAAAAGGCGAAGCTTTTCAAAACTATAATAGTCAATTTTATCCTATTACAAATATTTATAATGGTTTTTATACTTATGGATTACCATTTAAGCAAGTAGTAAGTGATAGTTCTATTAGCGGCGCTAATTTATTATCTGGAGTTTATGTTAATAATTCATTTATTAAAGTCGGTCAAAGTGGTTTGAGTGGTATTAATCCTAATCAAGGTCAAGTATATTTTACTGGAAACCAAGCTGGCAAAACAATAAGTGGAACTTATGCTGTTAAAGATTTCAATATATATTTAACAAATCAACCAGAAGAAGAGTTATTATTTGAAACAGAGTATAAAATTAGACCCAAAACTACTCAAAGTCCAACTGGATTAGCCCTTGAATCCATAACTTATCCTTGTATATTTCTTAAAAATAATGGTGGTACTAATGAGCCATTTGCCCTTGGAGGCCAAGACCAGACTATGCTAGAAGTTAGGGCTGTAGTTTTAGCAGATAATATGTTTAATTTAGATGCCGTTTGTAGTATACTAAAAGATACTGCAAGAAGATATGTGCCATTAATTAATCCCCCTCCATTTAATAATTTCGGATCATTAAGTAGTGGATATTTTAACTATAATACCTTAACATCTGGCATTAATCTATCCAATGACGCTTTTTATATCACAGAAGTCAATATTAGCAAAATATTTGCTAATTTTAATCCAAAAAATACTCAAGTATTTCCAGCCTTCGTAGACTTTACCTTAAGTAATATACGCTATCCAAGGTGTTAAAAATGACTTCTCTTGATATAAAATTAACTGTAATAATAGACAAGATTTCAAAGGAGAAATAAAATATGGCAAGAAAAAGAGTAATTTATCAAAGTGAAGCCCTTTTCGTAGGACCTACCGGAAGTTCTTCACCAACAGAACTAATAAGAGTTCAAGATGCAAACTATAGTTTTGATATTGCAAGAACAGATGTTAATCAATACGGACAATTAGCCGCGATTGATCGTATTATTGTAGAGCAACCAACAGTCAGTTTAGATTTTAGTTATTTCGCCAGCTCTGGTCAAAACGAACAAGCTTTAGGATTTACTTTCGGAGCATCAAAAAGCGCTTTATCCGATATTCTTTCTGGTACAAAAGATGTTAATAATTACTACATCTATGTTTCTCCAGAAGGTACAGATGCAAATATTGACGTAAGTGCAACTGGTACAAACGGAGCACAAGGAAGAGTTATCGGTATTGGAAATGGTGCTTTAACTTCATATTCTATTGAAGCTGCAGTAGGTGATTTTCCAAAAGTATCAGTTGCCGCTGAAGGTTTAAATATGAAATTCTATCCAGCCACAACTGGATACGGACCTCATGTTAGTTCTCAAGATGGCTCTGCAAATACTACAGATAAATTCTCTATTTCAGGTTTAACAACTGGAGTTGGATATACTGCACTTCGCCCCGGAGATATCTTGCTAAACATATCTGGCCTTGGTGTAAATGCGAGTGATTTAAAGATTCAAAATTTCTCACTTTCAACTGATATTGGTCGTGATTCAATTCAAAAATTAGGAAGTAAATTCGCTTTCTCAAGAGAAATCACATTCCCAGTTACAGTTACAGCTAGCGTAGAAGCCGTCATGGGTGATATCGCTGGATCTGATACTCTTGGAAATGCACTATCTGATATAGTTTGTGATGATAGTAAGAATTATGATCTAACATTTGTCTTGGGCGCTCCAAGTAATGATTGTAACACAAGTTATACTCCATACGCATTAAGATATACATTAAAAGGTGCAAAACTAGATTCTCAATCATTTAGTTCTGCAATCGGTGACAATAAATCAGTCACAATGGAATTCAGTGCTCAAATTGGTGGACCAAATGATACAGCTAAGGGTCTATTCATTGAAAATAATGTAATAAGTCCTTAATATTTTAAATAAAATTTAAAATTACTAAGACCCCGCGAAAGCGGGGTTTTTAGTGTAAAGATAGGTAAGGAACAAGGAATATAAGGCTTATGGAGACAGATCCTAAACTTAAGGAATTTCTATTATTTCAAATACATAGAAACATTACTTCTCTTTATAAGAGATATCTTAATCTAATCGAAGATATTCAAGAAGAGCATGTAAATATGCTTAATAAATTGAATAGTAAAGTAGATCAAGGGACATTGAAAAATGTTGATTATTTTGATGATAATAAGTATAATTACTTAAGGAAAAAGATATTAGATTTAGGAAATGAAACAGTTAGGGAAATAACTAAAAACTTAGATCTATTAAACATGGAAATTAAAAAATGAAAAGCAAACTACTATTTAATTTTCCTATTGAGGAAACTTTGTCTGCTGTATTATCTATGCAAGCTATTCAAAGAACTCTTGAGAAGGATTTTAAGATTAAATACTTTGACTTTGAATCTTTTATTAAAAATAAATCTCTACAGCATATAAAAACTTGGGATGCAGAAAAGCAAAATAAGTTTATAAGAACTATTGGCGGAGTTAAAAATTTTAACAAAACCAAAGACTTTTTAAAGTCTAAAAATCTACTATAAGGAGCAAGGAAAAATATGAAATGGCTATATGAATTCGCAGTAAATAATGAAAAAGAAATCGAGCAAGTTGAAGTAACCAACGATGCTCAAGGCAACGAAGTTAAAACAACTAAGAAAGTCAAAAAAGTTGTTCCAACTAAGTTTAAAATACAAAAACCAACTCGCAGACAATTTGATGATGCTGAATTGTTTTATGGCATCAAGCTTTCAGAAGGAATTAAAGCTGGCCTATTAACAAAAGCTCTTCTTGCTAAAAGATATCAAAATGATGGTGGCTCAATGAGCGAACCAGAAAAACAAAAGTATACTCAACTTTATGTTGATCTTTACTCTAAAGAAACAGAATTTCAAAAAGTATCTCTTAATTTGGAGAATATTTCACCAGAAGACAAGACTGCAAAAGTCGCTTCTGTATTAGCAGAACTAACTGAAATTCGTCAGGAATTACAAAATCTAGAGTTTTCTCAAATTTCATTATTTGATCAAACAGCAGAAAATAGAGCTAGAAATCAATGTATTATGTGGTGGGTTTTAAACTTATCTTATATGCTTGATGAAAAAGCGAATGATTTTGTTCCAGTATTCCAAGGAAAAACTTTTGATGAAAAACTAGAATATTATGATAGTCTAGAAGAATCAGAGAATTTATTTTGGAATGAGTCATTTAAGAAATTAGCTTATTTTATTAGTTTCTGGTACATGGGTAAAATCTCCTCTCAAGAAGATTTCGTTAGAGCAGAAAAATATTATATTCCTGTTCAAGCTGAAATAACTGTAGACGAAGCCAAAGCAGAAGCTAAATCAGAAAATCAAGAAGAAAAGCCAAAAGAAGAAGCAAAAGAAGAAGCTAAAGTAAGTGACAGTTGATAATGAGTATAGATTTTTAAGAAAATTATATAAAGATATCATTTTAGGATATTCTTATATAGCTTCTCAAAATATATACATCAAGCATCCATATGAGATTGATTTAGGCTTAATCGAAGATCTTTACATTCAACATTTTAATGAGGCCAAAGTTCGTGGTCTTCCAGATGAAAAAGGCAAGATAGAAGAGCTATGTAATGCAGATTTATGGTCTGAAGAAAAAGAAAAGAAAATAGCATTTAATAAAAAACAAATTGCACATCTTAAAGATACTCTTAAAAAAGTATTCATTAAAAGTCAAACCACTAGTTTAAATACCCAAATCAAACAATTAGAAAAAGAATTAAATGAAATAAATCTAGAACGAGAAGGTTTATTAGGGATAACTGCAGAAAAATACGCCAATAAAAGATCAAATGAAATGATAATTTATAGATCAATATTTAAAGACCAAGATTTAAAAATAAATTTATTTAGTGAAAATGATTTTGAAGAACTTGATACAAAAGATCTCACAGTATACATCTCAATGTATAATAAAATAATTGAGAATTTCAACCAAAAAAACTTAAAGAAAATAGCTACTCTTCCATTTTTCTTAAATAATATGTTCTTAACAGAAGACGATATATTCATTTTTTATGGTAAACCTATCATTCAATTATCTACTTTTCAGCTTGAAATATTCTCAAACGCAAGGGTCTATAAGAACGTATTATCAAAGGGCGCTAGTCCAAGTGAAGAGTATTATGATGATCTTGATCAATTGCTTGATTGGTATGAATTAAATAGAAATATAAATAGCGCCTCAGATGTTAAGCATAAATCTAAAGAGAAAGATGGAGCGACATATATTGGAGCTTCTAAGGATGAAATTAAGAATATCAATCAATTCTCTAAAGATGATGAGATAGTAGATTTAGGTAAAGAAGCTCAGAAAAAGGGTGGTGAACTTAGTATGCAGGATATGTTAAAATTACATGGATTATAACTATAATTAATTAAAATATCGTGTAATATTTATTAGTATGGCACAAGGTAGAAATCAACTAGATATTGATGTAGTAGCGAATATTAGGGCTGCTCAAAAGCAGATTAACGCCCTAGTTAGTCAGCCATATACTCTTAATTTAACTACAAAAGGAGGAGGTATTTCTGCTCCTTTAGGTAAAATTAAAGGTCAATTAGGTGAGTTTGAAAAATCATTAGAAGCATCTAATGCTCGTGTTATTGCGTTCGGTGCCTCTGCTAGTGCAATTTACGCAGTTGAAAAAGCTCTTTCTGAAAGCGTTAAAGCCGCAATTGAAGTAGAAAAAGCTCTTGTAGATATTAATGTTATATTAAATTTAAGTAGCAAAAGTTTAAATGAATTTGGAACAAATCTTTTTAATATTGCTAAAAATACAGGAAATACATTTTCAACTGTAGCTGCAGCTGCAACGGAATTATCTCGACAAGGTCTTGGAGTTACTGAAACTTTAAAAAGAACACAAGATGCACTTATATTAACTCGTCTTTCTGGTTTAGGGGCAGCAGAATCGGTAAATGCAATTACAGCGAGTCTTAACGGTTTCCAAAAAGCAGCATTATCATCAACAGATATTATTAACAAACTAGCAGCAGTTGATGCTAATTTTGCTGTTAGTTCTGGAGATCTTGCTGAAGCCATTAAACGAGTAGGAAGTAGCGCAGAAGATGCTGGAGTTAGTTTCGATCAATTGCTTGCGATTGTTACTTCTGCTCAACAAATTACTGCGCGAGGTGGTGCAGTTATCGGTAACAGCTTCAAAACAATTTTTACAAGATTAGAAAGGCCAAAAGTTTTAGATGCTTTGCAACAATTAGGAATTGAAACTCAAACATTAGCTGGAAATACTAGACCAGTTATTGATATTTTAACTGAATTAGCAAATAAATATGATACTCTAAACGACAGACAAAAATCTTCTATCGCGGAACAAGTTGGTGGCGTTTTCCAAATTAATATTTTAAAAGCTGCTTTAGGAGATTTAAGTAAAGAATATTCTATTTATTCTCAAGCATTATCTATTTCTAGTGGAGCAAGTAATGAAGCTATAAAACGAAATGAACAATTAAATACAACTCTTGCAGCCACTTTAAATAAAACATTAGCTAATCTAACTGCAGCTGGTGCAAAAATTGGAGAATTAAGTCTTGCTCCTGCTTTGAAAAAAGTTATGGGTGGATTAAATACTGCTTTAGAAAGTTTTACTGGTGGAGATAGTGAAGATGTTGGAAATAAAATTGGAGAAGGTTTACTTAGAGGATTAGGAAACTTTTTAAGTGGACCGGGATTAATAGTTGGCGCTAGAGCTTTATTCACTATTTTTGAAAGATTAACAACATTCTCAGCGGATGCAGTTAAAACTCTTTTAGGATTAAATACGCAAGCAGCAGAACAAGCACAAATTCAAGAGCAAATTACTACTTTATTGAGTAAAAATCCACAAATTATTACTCAAATTGCTAGTGGACAAACTACAGTCGAAGCAGTTCAATTATCTATTTTAAATACAATTAAAGCTCAAACTCTTGCCATGCAACAGCAAGTTACTCTTGCAAAATCTCTTGCAGCTTCATTATCAGCAGCTGGAGTTTCTATAGGAAAAACTGGAGCAGGTAAAGGAACACTCCAAGTTAGATCTGGTGGATTTATACCTAATCTTTTTGGAGAAGAAGAGCAAAATGCAAGAAGTATGGGCGCAGTTAATCCACGTGCACAAATTTCTCAAGGAACTATTGGTGGTAAAAAGTTCATAAAAAATAATAAAGAAATAGAAGTTGTGGGTGCTGGACGTAATGGTGATTCTGCAGTTATTCCAACGTATGGTTCAATTGGCGATAAAAGACAAAAAGAATATTATGATAAATTAAAGTTTTTGGGATTTGTACCAAATTTTGCAAAAAGTAACCAAGAAAAAATGCAAAAAAATATTTATGCAGCTTATAGAAAAATAAATCCTGCGATGTTAATTGCTGAAGGCGACCAGAGCGTTGGTACTTTAAAATATAAAGATGCTACTTTACAATATCCAATTATTCCTTTGAGTAAAGCTGGCGTAGAGTCTGAAAAATCTATATATCAACAATTTAACAGTAAAGAGGCAATTGATAAAATTTCAAGAATGGTATTAGATGGTGCAACAAATTATATAAATTCTATTGGATATAAACCCCCAGCACAAAAAATTACTACAGATTCATTAGTAGGTTTATTTTCAAAAAATTCTAAATATAAAGGTGCATATGGAGCCTTACAAGCTTTTATTGGAGCAGCATTTGAAGTTGGTACAGGAGAAGCTTTAGGAGTTAAAGCAGCTGCTTCAGATGGTGGAGATTTTGATGTTAGAAATTCATCTAATATTGCAAAAGTTAGAAAATATTTTCCCGGAAATTATAATGTAGCAGATTTTAAAGTAAGTGGAAGTAAAACAAATCGCGGTAGCATGAGTGATAAAATTAAAAAAGATTTAGATACATTACTTCCAAATTTAGATATTATTCGACAAGGAGAAAAAGAGGCAATTAAAGGAAAATCATTAAGTTCAGCAAAGAAAACATTACAAGAATATAGACAAAATCTTTTGGTTGGAGATCAAAGAACAATAACAGCACGAAATCCATCTGGCACAAGTCCTCTTGATAAATTAATAGCAGCTAAAAAAGCTAAGGGTTTTATTCCTAATTTTGCAGTATTTAATGCAAATAAACATATTCAGCGAGGAGGTTTTGTTGGAAGATCAAATAAATCAACTGCTCAAGGTTTATCAAACTTAATATCTTTAATGGGAATCAATTATTCTGGTCCTATAACTAAACAAAATTTAACTCAATTATTTTCTTCTAAACAAAATAAGAAAAAACTTTATCAATTTTTAAAAAAGCAACCAATTTTAATTAAACAATATCCAGAATTATATTCTGAAGTAAAAGATGGAAATCATAGATTTGAATTAGCTCAATTAGCTGGAATTAAAAATATACCAGTAGAATACTTAGCGAAAGGTTTTATTCCTAATTTCGCTTCTATTAAAGATGCAATGGAAACAGAAAAAAAGATGGGTGGAAATCCTGCGCTTGATTTTCAAGAAGGTATTGGATTATATGTTAGAGATAAAAATACTCAATCTAATTTCTCTGCAGTTAAAAGAGATCATCCAGAAGGAATAAATAATGCTATTAAAAATTCTAAAATGGCACAAGAGACTTTAGCGCGAGGATTTATACCTAATTTTGCCCCAAGTGGCGGAGCTGCAGCTGCAGCATCCGCAGCTAGTTCTAGTAAAGCAATGAGAGGATTGCAAGCTAAAATGTTAGCTGCATCTTTTGCATTCTCAACATTACAAGGAGTAGTTGAAACATTTAATAGAGATGGTAAAAGTGCATTTGGAAATATAATATCAGGAATTTCACAAGGTGCCTCAACATTTTCATCAATTGCAACCGTAATTCCGGGCCACGTAGGATTAGTTGTTGGAGCTATAGTTGGCGTAGTTCAAGCAATAGATTCAATTAAAGATTCTTTTAAAGCTGCAGCACTTAGTGATATAATAAAAAATGGTGAATTAGCAGCCGAAGGTTTAAATAAATTAAGTGATGCTAGTCAAGCTTACGCTCAAGCATTTGAAAAATTAACTGAAATAACTAGTAATAGCGCATCAAGCGCACAAGATATAATTAAAGCTCAACAAAAATTACAAGAAGCACTTTTAGATTTACCTAACCAATATAGAGAACAATACGCTTCAGCAAAAAATTTAACTGAAATGCAAGATATAATGGGTCAAGCTTTAGCTGCAAAACGAAAAGAAGCAATGCAAAAACAAAGCGCAGCAGATTTAGCTAAAGATGTAGAAAAACAAGGAAAGACTAGAAATTTTATTGGTGATTTTGTAAGAGATATGAATGATAAATTAGGTTTAACTGGAAAATCAACAAAAGGAGCTAAAGCAACGGCAGCAGGTGGTGCATTATCTACATTTGCACCTCTAGTAGCTTTAGCTGAATTAAGCGTAAATTTTGGTAAAGATAAAGTGCAGGGAAAGAAAGATAAAGGAATATTTACTGGAAGTCAATTTGGAGAACAGTTAGCAACTGAAAGAGCTAGTGATATTTTCAAAGGTTTAGATCCACAATTCGCTAAAGATTTAGCGTCTGGCGTAATAAAAGCTGATCAAAGTGGCGAGCAGTGGCTCGCGACTCTTAAACGTTATGGCGCAAGTGCAGATCAATTAGTGTCAGCCCAAGCAATTCTTAATAACGAGAGCGCAGATGGCGTAGCAGATTTTAAAATGTTAACTGATGCATTAGTAAATGTAGCTAAGACTACTACTAAAGCTAATGACAACTTAAATAAGTTATCTGCAGAACAAAAAAAACGATTAGCTGACGAGGAACAAAAAATTATTAATACCAGAAAACAAATAGAAGCGGAAAAAGCAGCTGCAGAAGCAATTGAAATTAGAACAGCCGCAACATTAAAAGCTTCAATGGAAGAAAAAAAATTAGCAACATATAGGCAAAGCTCAATGAATAGAATTGCAACTGAAGCAGAAAAATCAAGACTTCAAACAAAACAACCATTCATTACAGAAGAGTCTATGGCGAGAGGAAATGCTCAAGTAACAGCTAATCAAGCAAATAATGATTACGGAATAAAAGTTCAAGAATCCAACAACAAAGCAATAGAAGAGATGACCAATCAACTTACAACTTCTATAGATAATCAAATTGAAGAATTAAAAAAATCTGAAGGTAGAGGTGGAGAAGCAGTTACCAAGGAAATCGAAAAACTTAAAGGAGCAAGAGGTCAAATCAGTAATATTATAAAAAGCGGAGGAACAGCAGATCAAGTTAGTAATAAATTCCAAGAATTAGCTGGAGAAGGAAACTTAGAATTACCTGATCTTCAAAAACTTGCAGTTCAAAATGGTGTTATTATACAAGAAGCAAGAGCAGAAGCCGCAAAAGCAGAAGTAGATAGACAAGAACAAATTCAAATTGCTAAAGATCAATTAAAAGCTCAACTACAACAACTACGAGATCAAAAACTATTAAAAGGTGGAGGTGGAATAGAAGGCTTCTTAAATCCAGAAACATTAAAAGATCCACTCGAAAAATTTACTCAAGGTTTGCAAGGAATGCAAGCAGGAAGAAAAACTGGTCTTGGAATGATGGAGGCTCGTGGAAGTCTTCAAGCCGGAATGTCATTGCAAGAACTTACTGGAGGATTAGGTAGCGATAAATTAAATAAATCATTAAGAGATAAAGTTGTTCCAGCAATGGCAGCTCAAAAAAAGCAAATGTTTAATGATATTGCGTCTCAAGCAGAAGGGGCTGGAAATAAAGATCTTGCTCAAATTGCTAGAGATGCAGCAGCTGAAGCTGAGAGCATGGCGCAAAAACAATTTGACAATCAATTTAAATTAGAAGATTATGTAGCAGAAATTAATACTAACGTAGCAGCTCTTGCCAAAGGCGGAGTGGAAAGTCAAACAACAGGTGGAATTCAACAAGGAATAGATCAAGCATCAACGACAATGAATAAGCAAACAGTAGCAACATCTATAGCAACTAATCCAACGTCTACAGTAACTAACGCAACACCTGCAGAGGGTAATAGACAATATTATCCAGATGGTACTCCTATTCCAACAAAAGAAGAAAGATATAAAATGGTCCACGCGCCAACAATGACAAAAGAACAACAAATTGAGATGAATAAAAGAAAAGAAAAAGAAAGTGCTGATTTAGAACAACAATTTAGAACGGGTATTTTCCCCAAAGATACTATTGCGAATGAATATAAAGAACCAAAACCTAAACCACTCTCTAATTCTGAACTTGTCAAAAAATTTGCTGAAGGCGCCACTGATGAAGTTACTCCATTTCTTTATAGAGATCAATTTTTTAAAACCGAAAAAGATTTAGAAAGATATAGAAGTAGTGCGCAAGGAGGATTTGATCCAGTTGCAGACGCTTATGCAGAAAAACAAGCGAAAAAGAAAAATAATGTTGCAAATATTGGAGCAGGACCATCCTCGGCAACTCCTATAACCGCAGGAACTTACGCTGCTAGTGGAAATTCAAATACCGGAAATAATCTTACAACGCCTCAAGTTAATAATTCTATTAAACAAAATAATGCAGCACAAGAAGAAATCTTGAAAAAAAGAGATGCTCTTGCTGGAAAAAATGATCCAGAATCTAATAGACAACGTACGCAATTAGATAAAAATTTAAATACATTAAGAGATCAACAAAAAGCAGCCGGAACCGCAGGAAAAGAAGCTGGGATGAGAGAGCGTCCAGCGCAAGAGATAGAAAGACAACAAAAGGGAAGACCATTATCAAGTAATCAAAATGATCAAGGCCAAGGCGATAAAAGTCAAAAATTAGCAGATGCAATAGATAAAAATACAAAAGCTACTACAGAATCAAAGAGCGAAGTAAATGTAGCTTTCACTCCAATTTCAGTAGAAGTTAAAGGTTCAATAGAAACAGCAAGCGATCAATTAAGTCAAAAAACAATGGATGCAATTCAAAAAGCCGTAGAACAACTTGCCCCCGGAATCATGGCAAAATTAAAAGGCCCTCCAACGAGAGAATCAGGAGCTAGTAATACCGTTACAGGATAAAATAAAATATATTTATGAGCTATACAATTACCGGAGCAAGACTTTTAACATATAGCCATCAAAACAATTTCCTTGGTGATAATTTTCGACTCAATTCAACTAAAAATTATACTGTAGAAGGTTTCTTTTTACAATCTACTAATACTCAAGGCGTTTCTGGTAATCTTGCACTTCAAAGCGGAATGATTAGAAGTTTAAATGAAAGAGAAAATATTATTGTTAATGGAGTAAATCTTGGTCCAGCTACAATTACTTCAATAAGTTTCGATACAAATAATCCAATTAGACTCGATACTCATACAATTAGTTTTAATGTTTTAACTAGTGGCGCTAATGATCTTTATAATTTAAGTGGAACTTTATATACTGGAATTAGTGGTGTATTAAGTGGTACAACTAGCTTACTAGAAGCTTTTGATGAAACTTTTGCTTTTAATATTAACGAAGATGATGGTTATAATTATAGCCATAATTTAAACATTAGATATAGAAAAGCAGATAACTATACAAGTCCAATTCAATTAGCGAAAAATCTTGCTTCTGGAATATTTAATACAACTCCACCTATAGGATTTATTGATTCTAAATATTCTGGTTTTTATATTAAAACTGGTAAAAAATATTTCACAGAAAATTACAATCTTATAACTAATGATTGTTCATTCACCAAAAATTTCACTCTTTATAATAATTATTCTGGAGATTATACATTAACCTTATCTCAAAGCTTAAGTTTAGGAGCAGATGGAAATATAGATGTAAGCGAGCAAGGTAATATTAGAGGATTAAAAGAACCAAGATTTGCAACTGCATCTGGCGCTGTAGAAACTGAATTAGCTAAAAGTTATAATAGATGTAACGCACTATTAACTTCATATGGAAGTTCAAACAATTTGGGTAATTACTATAGTTTAGTTAATACTGGAATTGAAGTAAATAGAAATTTTAATACATTTAATGGTGATGCAGGATATTCAATCAAATACACAAATAATCCAATTTTTACAGTAAGTGGATATACTCGCCAAGCAACATTAACGCTAAGTCAAAATAATCTTGAAGTTGTAGAAGTCCAAGAAAATGGCAGTATAAGAATATATGGAAATAAATCAAACAACTTTGTAACTAATTATTTATTACAAAATTATATGAATGGAGTATTTGCAAGTGCAAGCGGCAAAATAGATCAATTTTATAGTTTTCAAGGTTATAATAAAAAATTAAATTCTTTAGAAAAAACGATGACCTTTCCTCGTTATGGTAACGCTTTAAATTATTCATTAAAATATTCTGATGATAGAATTTACAACACAAACATAAGTGGTATTAAAAAATTAATTGTTAAAAAATCTGATGCATCGCCAAAGCATATTTATAATCAATACGTTATACCTAACAAAGCTGTATTTTTAAATGCAGGAGGTCAAACTGAACTCGGCGAAAGAACAGTGAATTTAGAGTGCGTTGTAGAAAGACCAAATGCTTCAATATATTCAACAAATCCTGTATCAGACGCTATATTGAGTTCTTTAAAAATAGTAGCAGTCCAAGAACTAGCAAAAGATTTTCCTAATGTTCCAGCTCAAGAAGCCTTTGTAACAAAAAGTGATTATTCTTTTAATTCTGATTTTAATTTGAATTTTAATGTTGGAATTAATTATACTTCATATGTTGATGCATTTAATAGTGGGATTAAAATGATATGAGTATTCAAATAACGTATGATAATTTTACTTTTAATGACCCTATTCCTTTTGTATCTAGGAATCAAGAAATTATAAATTATGCTGATCGTTTTGGTCAAATTACAAAAATTGTTTTACAAGGTCAAATAACAGGAACTTGTCCAAATGATTTTGGTCAATTAATTACGGGTCAAAATAAACTTATAAGTGGATTTTCTAGAGATTTTAAAAAATTAAATATAATTGAAGATGGTAAAAATTTATTTAACGCCGATGCTTGTATAGTAAGAGGTATTAACTTTGATCAATCTAAATATGTTAAATTATTAAATTATTCAATTGAATTAGATTGTTATGAAAGTGGACTATTTTCTGGCGTTTATGGGATAATGGATCCAACTAATGAATATACCTTTACTGAAGGCGAGGATAAATCAGTAGCAATAAGTCATACTGTTTCAGCTAAAGGCATAAATACAAGTACTAATTCAGCAATAAATAATGCAAGAAACTACGTATATTCACTTACTGGTTATGATCCGACTGTTCTGCCTATTAATATTAGTAATACCAATTATACCCCACTTTTATTATCTTTTAGTGAAAATTTAAATCGTTTAAATGGAACGTATAGTGTTCAAGAAAGCTATAAAGTAGATATCTCTAATGATCCATATGTAAATCCAAGCTATTTTACAAGATATACAACAACAATAAATAAAAGTATTAATACAGATTTTGATGATATATCGGTCCAAGGCTCAATTCAAGGCGCAAAGAGATCTAACTTTAATAATTTAGTTAACTATGCAAAAGCTTTAGATCTTTATGGAATATGCACGGGAAATTTTGGTGGACCATTAAATACAAAACCAATCACAATGTCATTTCAAGAGGATCGCGAAGCTAGGACTGTTAGTTTTTCAGCTTCATATAATACAGATGTTATTCAAGGGGATTACGCTACATCCGCTGCGCCATATTTAGACTTTACAACAGATTTTAATAAAGATGAAGTAACATCAATTACTTCAGTAACAATCTCTGGTCCAATTATAACAAAAGGAAATTTAAAAGAAAGATATGAGTCAGCTTTAAATTATCTTGATGATATAGTATTTAATTTTGGAAGTGTTCAAAGTTATTTATATTATATAGCAAATAATTCTGCATATATTCCATTAAAAAATACTTTGGGTATTGGTTCTAATATTAATTTAAATCCTAATTGGAGAAGCTTTAATGTAACTAAAAATCCAGAAAAAGGTGAAATAACAGTTTCTGCGACTTTTGATGATAAAGATAACATTACTCCTTCTTTAACTGAAAAAGTAACAAAATCAAATTCTTTCGAAATATCTTATGAACCTAAAATAGACCTTTTCAAACCAAGACCCACTTATAATATTAATGGTTTTTATATTGTTTATGAACTTGGAGATGCAAAAAAATTAGCAACAGTTAATATTAATTCAACGTCTGAGTTTTTAAGTGATACTGTTACTGATCGAGCAAAATCAGATACTAGAGAAACATTAAATATATTAAAGACTGTTTATGCAAATCAAAGCTATATACTCATGAATGAATCTTATAATTTTGATCAAGTTAAAGAAGGATATACAAAAAGTAGCACTTCTGCCTTAGCTTATTCTATACAAAATTCATCAAGAGACACTTCTCCTGTATTTTTACCGGCCAAAATACTATTATAATATATGAACATATCAGATTATAACAGAATACTAAATATAAACTCAATTGCCACAGGTAGTTGGAAGGTATATTATGATTTCTCTAGGATATCTGGTGATTCTGTAGTAATTAATTCTTTGTATAGTGCCGACAGTCAATATAGTGGCGGATTTGTTTATATAGACAATAACCCCGGATTTATTGTAAGTTTAAATTCTGGTGAATTTAATGATTATCTTGGGTCTGGATTCTTTTCTGGCACAGCAATATTTAGAGTGAGTAATTATTTAAATGAACAAAATTGGACAATGTTTTTAGGTTATAAAAACTTCGATTGCAATATAGAAAGAAATAAATCAACAGTTTTAATTACCAATCAAAATACTCCAGCTAGCACCTCTGGTTTCTCATTTGGATTCAACGGCGCTAATAAATTTTTCTTAGAATATAATGATATTTCTGGAAAAAATACCTATACTTCAAGCTACGAGAATAAAAATAATAGTTTAATTTCTTTAAGTAAAAATAATAATTTTTTTGAATTATCTAGTCATGATTTTGCTAATTCATCTAATACATTAGAGGCTTTTGAGCTTCCCAATTATGTTAATTCAAATATTTATTTTCTTGGAAATACTTTTAGTGGAGCTAATACTAATTATACTGGATTCAAAGGTTTTGTAGATGATTTCTTATATTTTTCTGGTTATATTGGATATGGTCAAAGAAATAATTTAGCGGGTGGAATATTTTGTTCAAGTATAACTCCAGCAAGTACAGTTTCAATAGTTACTGGATATAATAAAATATCAAGTGGTCGTTATGTTAATGCTGCTGTCATTGGTACTGGAATAACTGGATTTCAAAGAATAAGTGTTGGAACAATTCCAACTAGAAGTGGTTCAATATCAATATTTAGTCAATCTGGTGTTACAGGATTACTTTATGGTGAGCAAATTCAATTCATCACAGGAGTAACAACTGGATCAAAAAGAATATCTATAACCATACCAGAAACTATTAATTACGACGCTAATAGATTAAGTAATTATTCAAACAATAGATTAAAATTATTATATCCAATTGATTCTGGAGACTTTATTGAAATAAATACTTATACAGGCTTTTTAGATAATTATAGAAAAGTTACTCAATATGATAATACTCTTCAACAATTCCTTTTAGGATTAGAGTCAACTGGTCAAAGCATTAATCTTTTCTCTAATGGAGTTTTCCAACAATCTGGATTTAATATAAGCGGAAATATAGTAAGTGGAAATTACAATCTTTCTGGCAATAGATATGTAAATAGTAATGGATTTTTTGATCAATTTACAGATAGTATAGTTTATTTTGACACCAAGACTACTCCTCAAGTAATTAACTTTACTGGAAGCTCATATACTTATACTTTAAATAATAATTTAAATAATTCAATGTATTTAAATGGCCAAAAATTAATATCTGGATATAACTATACAATTTCAGGCCCAACAATTACATTTAATGCGAATATCAACGACTCTACTGGCAGAGTACTAGCTACATCTCGCACAAGCATTATATATAGCACATTTACTGGTAATTATGTTGTTTTAACTGGTGATCTTGTGCCATTAACTGAAGAACAAGTATATTTAAATGGTATTCTTCAAGAAGAAAATCAAAATTACGTCAAAACTAACTGCCAAAGCTTGTTAAATTCTTTGTTCTATCCTGCTCAAAAACCATATAATTATTATAATAATGAAGACACTTCATTTAATATACTATAATAGTAAATATGTGTAATTTTAATCGGTACAAGGAATAAGGTTTTATGGCTTACAAAAAAATCGAAGAGATTATTGTTAATGGCAATTCTGGAGAAATATTCGACAGCTATATATATGGTTCAAATCTTGAGCTAGGTTTTTCTGAAAGTCCCACAAAATTAACATTAAATATAGTAAAAGAAAATGGTGATTTTTCCTCTTTTCCGAATTCTTTAACAACTTCTTATTATATTAAAATTGGAGATTTAATACTTTCTAAAATGTATCTTTATTCATATGAAATCAGCAGAAGTGTTGGTCAAAAAGTAGCTACTTTGAATTTTTTTGATAATTCTTTTATATTAGATAAAATTTTTATTGGTCTTATAAATAGACATGGTTCAGCTGGATATGGCCCAAACATACCATTTGAACTTAGCGCTGCATGTGTAAAATGTGATGGGTTAAGTTCTGAAACTAGAACTAATAATATATATAGATCAATATATTCTGGATTAGAAGTTAATGTCGATTTAAATCGTGGTGGAAGTATAATTTTAGGACAAGAGCAATTCATGGAAGGCGCATGCGATATTCCAGATGTTGCTTATAATTTTACTTTATTATTGCAAGCCATATCACAAGCTGGAATTAATGTTCTTGGATTAGCTGATATTAATCCATTATATTATCAAACTTACGTTGGAACATTAAGAGAAGTTTTGTCTAATTGGTGTGCAGATTTTGGATATACTTTTTATTGGGATTTTCAAACGAATACAATAAGAGGAATAGATTTAAAATTAGAAGTAGATTATATTTCTGAAATTAAAAGCATAATATCTGCAAACAGTAGTTTAAATATTAATACAACTAACTCAAATACATTAGCTATAGAATCTTTTAATGAAAGTCAATCTCTTGAAGGAACCGTAACTCAAAAACATATATCAAGATATTTAAAACCATCAAAAGTTAAAAATTCAAATACTTCTGCAAAAAATACAAGAACATTTACTTGTATTAAACCAGAAAAAATTAAAGTAAATATTGAATCAATTACAAGAGCAGTTTTAGGAAAATATAACGATAACGCTAGAACAGTTTATTGTGCAAAAAACATGCAAACAAAAGGAAAATATATAGGTTATAGTAATTTAATAAATGTTATAACAATATCCCCTCAGCAAAAAAATAATAATATTTTCACACAAGCTTTCACTTATGGATACAATAATCCAGCTATAACAAATATGATTAACAAATACAATGGAGCACAAATTTTTATTGCAGTTTATGATCCATCTCAAAAAGAAAAATACACAAATTGGGAGAGTTCTGTAGCAAATATGATAGGAAAATATTATGAAAGTCAAAGTGAACCAGCTAGTTCAAGACAAGAATGTGGAGAAACTTTTTTTTATCAAAAAAATATTTCAGTAACTCCAGCTTCTACAGTTTATACAAATGCAAATAAATATGATTTACCATTTGCTGATGCTATAATTGGACCAGAAGGAGTAGGTGGATTAGAATGGAGTATTCCTGCGAGTTATATATTTGAAAGATCTGCCACTTATGGTACATCAATAGAAGATTATAATGCCAAAATGTTAAATGGAGATGGAAGTGATCCTTTTGAAAAATATATTCCTCAAATTTTACCAATAGAAGGTTTAGCTTATACTAGGCTCGTTGGAGCAAGAAATGAAGCTCAAAAAAATAATGATACTCAATTAGCTCAACAATTAACAAATATTATAGCTAAAATCGACAGCTTAAAAGCAGCTGGAGAATCTGGAGAGAAAAAAGTGGTTTTTGTATTTTTACCTCCATCATCTATTATGAATCAAGGACTTATTGCAACCATAGGAAGTGATACAAATAAGCTTGAATTAGCAAAAAACGAAGATGATCCACAAAAAAGTGCAGAATGCACTACTAAATGTGAAACTGATTTAGTTCAAGATGTATGTGGTAAATGCGCGGACGCACAAGAACCATATGTAGGATTAACTACTCCACCTACCTGTAGAAAACTTACATTAAGCACGGATGGAAAAAGTATAGATATTTTTATGCCAAGTGAAGCAGATTATACAGGATTTGAATCAATAGATAATAGCTTGAAATTTACTGTGCCCGGACAAAAAATAGTTCTTGGTTCAATTGATGGAATTGACGAAAATACTTTATCATTACAAGTAGCAGAATCCGACATATCAAATGACTTAAGCCCCGTTGATGGAAGTACTATTATTAATATGTTTGTGCCAGACGGAGTAACACCAAATACATTTAAAAAGGTAACGCCTGCGGAATATCACGCAGATTTAACTAAAAAAATAACTAATTCTATTACTGTACCACGAAAAAGTTTAAGTTTATCAATTATTGGATTAAATTTAAGTACTTTAGGGCAATATATTACTCCAGAAAAAGGTTTAACTAGTTTAAGTATAAATTTAAATGAAAATGGCGCAACAACTCAATTGAGTTTTGCGAACAGACCAAAAATTCTTCCAAAAAGAGAAGCTATTTCTCAAAAAATTCAACCAACAATCAAGTTAAATACATATAGGCCAAAATAATATGTTAGTTTCAGGTTATAATTATAGATCAATTTTTGAGCAAACTGGATTAAGTTTTGATCTTAATTGTTCTATTAATAATGTAATTGGCTCTGGCGCTTTTGGTTTTTCTGGCGAAGGAAATGTAATACAATTTAGTTTTCAAAGTGGAAAAATTTATGATTTTGAAAATAGATACGTAAACTCTTATCAAACAAATACAAACTTTAATATATCTGGAGATATTGAAAATACTAACTATTCTTATTATATAAATAAAACTCCAGTTTGTTTTAATGGAATAAAGAATAATTTTAAAGTTCAAAACTTTTTTTATAATGCATCAAATGCTATTTTAGATACTAGTTTAAAAATTAATAGCGCCGATTCAGTTAATTTTACATTATTATTTCCATCTACATTTCAAATAGGTAAAACATTCACGGGTCAAATAGTAAACAACAGTTCTAATTTAGGATTTAAAATATTTTCTGGGAGCTTAAGTCCAACTGGTAATTTTAGTTTAAATTCAATTGATACAACTATAAGTGGTTTAAAAAGTGGAAATATAAAACTTAATACTGTAAATGATGTTGGAGGATATTTCTTAACATTAAATTTATATACAAATTTTGGCATAATACAAAATAATTTAGTACTAACAGGTTTATTCCTTTTAGAAGATAATATTATTTTATCTACTAATCCAGATGGTGTATTACTTTCTGGAGTTAGAAATAGTTTGCAAAATGGATATGCAAATTTAAATTATTCTAAAGGAATTTATTCTGGTACAACGCTTTTGACTGGTTATGGTAATCTTCCATTAAATATCAAATTTGAATATTATAGTGGAACAACTGGAGAGTTTAAAGATGCTATAATTGGTACTGGATATGGTTATAATTTAAGTGGAACTGATACTATTTTAAGTACAGATTTAGGATTTAAAGACTTTAATTTTAGCGGATTAACTGCGATAAGTGGTCAAAATTACCAAAATATAACTTATACAGGTTTATTTCCGGCTACTGGAATCGCAAATGTTGCAGCTACTGGAATTTTTAATTATAATAATATACAATATTACTCATCAGGTTTCTTTACTGGTTTAGCGATAGGAACATTTAATTTACCTTATTATGTTCAATATTTTACTGGCGGTATAGATGTTACAAATTTAGATCCAAATACTCCCGGAACTGGTGCTATGAGCGGATATAATACAACATGGTTAACTGGAACAGTTTCTGGTACAGGATTTATATTTTCTGGAGTTGTAACTGGATCAAATTATTTATATTTAGCCAATAGAATGAGTGGTTTGTCTACTGGATATTTAAGTGGAGATTTATTTAATCGCCAAAGAACTGGTATCGTCACTTTCTCTCCGGGCTCTTATTCAAGAATACCTAGAACTGTTACTGGAGATTTTCAAATAGTTAATAGTGGTTTGCCAATTCAATTAGGATTTAGCGGCGCAGTTTATAATAGAGATAATCTTTATGGATACATTGAAAATTTAACAAATGCAGATTTAATATATGTTTCTGGTTCAAATATTGGTTTTATAACTGGTTTTAAAGAGTCAACAATACAAAGAAGAGGATTAGTTATATTTGATAGCGGCAATCCAAATAATTTTGTAAATAATCCAATTATTTTTGATATTCAAACTGGTCAAATTAATAGAATTAAAACTTATCCAGATATTAATTTAACGTTTGTGCTTGGTAGTTTTGACGCTATTAATGATGTAACTGGAAGATGGAATGGATTTCTTTTAACAGGAAACAATTTTATATTAACTGGTTGGGATCCAAAAGTTTCATACAATGGTGTTCCTAGAAATGCTTATTTAAATGACGTATTCTTAACTGGAGATAGTGTTTATATTGGTGGATATTTTAATGAAATAGATTTGAATGGAAATTTTAATACTTTAGGTAAAATAAAAATTGACAATACAAATTTAAATTTAAATTTTGGTTTGCAAGGTACTGATATTTCTATAACAAAATTTTTAAATATTGATGGAAAAATATATGCATTTGGTAATTTTAATAATTTATCAAAATCTAATTTTACAACTCAATCTCTTTGGGCAAATCCAAGAAGTTCAACCGCTGACACAATTGATGGATATTATAATAATATGTTTATTTTTAATGGCTCAAATGATACAGTTATATCTGATCCATATGATGCACATCTCAAAGACTATATTGGAGTAACAGGTTATAATCAAATTAATTTATTAAGTGGAACTGTTTACGATTCTTTATCTATTACTGGTAGAAATTATTTAGTGGGAAATTTCCAAGAAGTGGGATTAAAAAGAAGAGTAAATATTGCTGCATTTGATGAAAAAGAAAATTTATTACCTTATAGTCCAGAGGTAAACTCTTCAGCTCTTAATTTTATGTTTGAGAGTGGTACTTCTTTATTTGTTGGTGGAAATATTAGTAGTTTTGGTTCAGTTAAGTATGATAATGCCAATGACAATTACAACTCTTATGCCTTAATTAAATTAAATAATCCATTTACAATTGACAGAAGCTTTGCATCTCCATCTTTAGTTTATGGAAATAATGCTACTGCAACAACTTATGATATTGATTTCTCTGGTGGTAAAAATTATGTTGTTGGTAATTTTCAATATGTAATACCCAAAACAGGAAATCAAAATAATACATCAACTTGGATTGCTCGAAGTGGTTGCGCAGTATTTGATATTAGCGGAAATCTTTTAAATGAGTATTATAATTTTGATGGATTTAATAATCCAACTACATTAAGGACAATATTTATAACTGGAAGTACAGGTTATTTTGGTGGAAACTTTGATAGAGTTTATACTAGTGCAGGATCTTTAAATAGTGGAACTCGATATAAATTTGCAGCAATTGATTTGAATACTCAACAACTACTACCAATTACAGGAGATTTTGATCCAGAAAGTTCTTTTTCATGTATTAATAAAATTAATCATTATACTGGTGATCATATATTAGTAGTAGGAACATATGCTACATTTTATTCTGGAAGAGGATATGACTCAACCAATAATACAATTAATAGATTCTATACAGATGGAATATCAAATGATGTTAATGGATTAACCTTTTTAGATACTAAAAGACCTTCAGTTTTTCAAAGTATTAGGCCTATATCTAATAGAACAACTTCTCAAAGCACTGACAATAATTTTGAAGGATTCACAAAATTTATAACAAATAATACTACTGGTTTATTTTTATATGGAGATTTGTCATCTAGTATTGATATAAATAACCAAAACACTTCAACAATCGGCATATCTGATTATGATAATAGAATTATTCAATTAAATATTACTGGAGGTTTAATAACTGGATTTACTCCAGCAATTAATGCTAATGTTTATTCTGTATTTGTAACAGGAAATTCTGTCATAATTGGTGGAGCTTTCGGAAATGTAAATGGCACAGGTTCTGCTAAAATAGCAAATTTAACTACAGGAAATGGAGTACTAAAATTAGATAGTTATACTGGATTAAACTTAAATCAAGTAGTAAATAATATATCTTTTTACAATAATGATTTAATTACCGTTGGTAATTTTTCAACTTTTAGCGGCAATAAAAATGCAAATAAATTTTTATATCATAGTATAAGTGGTAATAAAATTTATCATTCTTTGAATTTTGTAAATGATAATGCTAATATTACTAATTTAAAACAAAATGATGGAAATATCTATTTATTAGGAAGCGCATTACAACAAGCAAAAATTACTCCATTTAATTCAATTAGAAAATTTGGTATTATTAATTTGAATAATTCTACATCAGGATTTAATATTCCAAATACTGATTTTAATAAAAATCTAATTGAAATAGATACTACGATTGAATGTTTTGCCACGGGTTCATCTGGAATATATTTAGGTGGAAACTTTAATTATGTAAACGATTCTGTAAAAACCGGATTATGTTTAATAGATTATAGTGGAAACATTTTGAATTGGTCGCCAAATATACAAGGTGGAAATGCTGAAGCAAAAACTTTAGTTGTTTCTGGAAATTATATTTATATTGGTGGAAATTATTATACAATAAATAATTTATCTATTGCATCGCTTTGTAAAGTTAGAATTGATACAGATGGATCATCAACTTCTGATGTAGATACTAATTTCTTATCTTATCTTCCTAGAAATACAAATGTATATACTCTATATCCAGATAATCAATACTTATATGTTGGCGGTGATTTTGATAGTATTGCAAATAGTTTCATAAAAGCTTTTGCAAAAATTAATTCTAGCAATGCTGCCATTTTTAATAGTTTAATAAATATACAATCTGTACCAGCTGCAGTATATAAAATAGTAAAAACTGGCGATCTACTTTTAATTGGAGGAGAATTTACTTATAATCCTAACTCACCATCATTAATAACTAACTTTATTGCTGCAAAAGATGATGGAACAATAGCTAATTATCCAACTGGTTTATTTACAGATAATGATATATATAAATATGTCAATGACATAAATATAGGTAAAAATAATAGAATCTATATTGCTGGCGATTTAGGATCAAATACTAATGTTTATAATGTTTTAGGTGGAGTTGTTAGTTTAGATTATGATAGTGGAAACAATATTTTATCAAGAAATAACTGGACTCCATCTGTAGAAAATAAATATCCTTCTAACATATATCAGAGTAAATTAACAAATGCAATTTTTATATTAGACAACTTCTCTTACGCCGGACATTTAAGACCCGGAATTTGTGAAATAAATAGTAGTGGAAGATTAAATCTTGATTTTAATCCAAGAATAAGTATAAATTTAAATCAATATATTAAACAAGCATCAATTTATAATAATACAGGAATTGCTGTAGTAGGTAGTTTTTCAAATATAAATACTAGTAGTAGTAGTTATAAAAATTTCGCAGTTATAAATACGCAAGATAATTCAATTACTAATTTAGGTTTAAATTTTTCTGGTGATACTCAATCAGTATATAATACTGGATCAAATATATATGTTGGAGGTAAATTCGCTTATTTAACTGGTAATAATTCTCATCAATACTTTAGTAATTTTATTGGGTTTAGTACCGGTAATCCTAATCAAACAACTACTTCTATATCTTTTGTGGGAAATATTAATTCTCAAACTGGCGCAAGTTATATAAATATAAATTCTATAGCTAATTTAAATAATAAATTTTTAGTCGGTGGAAATTTTGCAAGATTAAATCCATATTTAAATATCTCTGGATCTGGAGCTTTTGTAAGTGGAATTGCTTATATTCCTACAATCTTAACTGGCACAGGTAATTTAACATTAAGTAATAGTAGTGGAATTTATAATTATTATTTAAATTACTCTGGAGTTAATTACTCTTCTAATTATTCATTTAGTTATGTTACAAATCAAGGAACAACTGTAAACTCTACTCTTAATAGATCTATCAATGAAGTACTAACAACGTCTTATTTTACAACTTTTACTGGAGTAAGGAATTATTTTGAAACTGGGTCAGGAATTGTAAGTGGAATTCAAACTTTAATTAGAGATACTGGTTTATGGATAGCTACTGGAAAATTTACTGGATATATGTCTGGAAATACAAGTTCTAACGACTTTGTTTATGAGAATGGCATCATTACTACTGGAGCTTTATTTGGTTCTGGTTATAGTATATCAAACATAAGTGGAGATCCACTTTTAACAAATATTCCATTAACGGGCACTATACAAGTATCACGAACTTACGCAGTATCTACTTATACTGGAGCAGTAGTAAGTGGAACATATTTTGCATCTCAAGGAGTTTATAATTTAACTGGAATAAATGTTACAGGATCAAGAATTATTACTGGAAATTATACTGGTTTATCAACTGGTGATGTTTTACAGATAAATTATAGTGGAGATGTAATAACCCCACAAATTCAATTTATAACTAGTGGAAATTATCAACTTGTGAGTGGATCATTTGGTTTATATGATATTAATAATCCATTAGTATACGCTACAGGTATATTCACTTATACAACTGGAAATATTATAACAACTGGATACTTAACTGGAGTACCTCAATATACAAAAAGTTTTTCTGGTTCATTTAATATTTTAACTGGAATTTTTGATACTGGAATCGGTGATACAATTTATACTGGATTAGTTTATAATGAAAATACTTTATCATATACTGGATCTGGAATATTTGATACAGGAAGTTTATTTAATTTCAGATTTGATTATACTAATTATACAGATTACAGTCCATTAATTGGAAAACTAACTCTTTCTGGTATTAATAATACAGTATACTCAACTTTAATTACAGGAGTATAAAATGTCTTATAAAATAGATGATCAATTTGATTTTTATCCAGTCATTTATTCTTCAGATTCAAATATAATTATTCCCAAAGAAGAAAATTTTCATGAACCTAACTATAATCTCAATATAGTTACAGTCCAACAAAAACCAAATGGAACATCTAAACAATATCAATATAAACTGAATGAAGATTTTGCTGTATATGGAGTTTACCCAGAATCATTTAATAATTTCACACCAAAAAAACCCGGACAATGGATAGATTTTGTATATCAAAATACAGAAGATCTTTATTTATATATAGAAATTAATTTTTCTAAATTTGGAACTGAAGATGGAATAAAAACACAATACTCTGTAGCTTCAGCGAATTTAATTGTTAATCAAACTCTTCCAGATAAAGATTTCTCTGGTAGTTATGAAATTGCAACAGATAAAAGTGGAGATAAATATTATAAAATAAAAATGGGTAGAAGATTAATAGCAATATTCCCATATCAAAAAGCACCAGTTATAATTAATTCTCGTCCAGATGGAGTTTTTTTAAATGCAGGAGAACCAAATGGGTACATTAATTTTTTTTATAAACCATTTGTAAAAGCTGGTAATTTTTAATCATATGTCAACATATTTTTTAGCAAACAGTTTTGATCCTATACCAAATATTTATCCTTTTAATGTGAAAGTGTACGAACAGAATGATTCATTTTATTATAATGTAACAAGATATTCTTTCATTTATGATAGTTTAGCTGATAAATTTATAATTGATATTAAAAATAAAAATAAAAATACAAAAATTACTAGTCCTTTGCAGAATTCAACAGATAAATGTTATATATATTTAGAATGTTCAATAAGTTCAACTTTTAGAATAGGTTCAGCAACAATAAAAGAATCAAAATCTATTTTACCATTGATAGATGGAAGTGATGGAGCAGAAGGTTTTGCTCAAACATATTCTCGTGCAATTCTTGCGATAATTGGACAGAATGGAAAAGTATGTCAATGTGTTCACTCTTTATTGCAATCAAGATTAGGAATATTAAATGGTTCTCCCGCGAGCCGTTTAGTAAGTTATTCAATATGAAAATGCCAAATACTTTTGATAGTTTAGATCAAGATTTTCCATTTAAAACAAAAATAATTATAGAAAATAATAAATATTTTGCAATGGTAAGTACTTTAAGTTTAGTTTATAATTTTTATGATGATAAAGAAGTAACAATACAAAATGTTGGAAAAAAATTACCAATAACCGCAAATCAATCTGTTATTTTAACATTAAAATATTCTAATAGTGGAACAAATATAACTAACGCAAGTATATCAGTAAAAAATGATCCAAGTGATCCAATATTAGATAAAAATGATTATGCAACTCAAAGCGAGATAGCTATTGGTATTTTACAAGTTTCACAAAATATTCCAACTTTCACTCATTATATAACTAGTCCTGTCACAAAATATTGTTGTTCACAAGTTCCATCGGAGTATTATTATGCCTAAAATTTTTAGTAATAATGGATTAGCTTTCAAATTGGCTCCTTTGCCTGATTCACCACCAAAATATTTTTCTGATTATCCAAATCCAGCGCAAGCTTGGGCTAGTGTTAAAAAAGCTCAATTTAATATTAAAAAATTATTTTTTATATTATATATTGCTGATCCAGATTTAAAAGGAAGTTTAACTGGATATTATGATAGTGATCCTTTTAATCGTGGAGATCAATGTAAAAATATAATAACTAAAACTGTCGGACAAACATTTAATCCTCAAAAAGCAGAAAGGTCAAAAATAGGAACAAAAAAAAGAACTCCAACAACTCTTGATGCTATGTGTCAAAGTATTTTTGGTTTTAACTCAACTATAAAATCATCCTATAGAAGAACAAATGCAGAAGATAATCGTCCGGGAGCATCTGTTACAACCAGACATTGTGATTCTGAAAATCCAGATGCAATTACAAAATTTTATACATACACATTTAAGTTTGATCAAAGTGCATCTTGTTATCCTCAAAATATTTATATTGATCCAGATACAATGGAAACTTATATCCATGAGACTTTTGATGGCAGAGCAATAACAGTAGTTCCAAAAGGATTTGCTGAAAGTTGTTCAAAAGCTAATGGAACATTATCATTTTTTGGAGTAACTTATGATTCAGTTGTGCCAGATGGGAATGCGCTTTGTGCCGCTAAAGTTGGTCAAGGTAATATTGCTTTGAGTTGGAGTTCTTCTAATAAGATACCTTTATTACCATCAAGTTAAGCTTTTTTAATTCTTTCAATTAATTCAAATATTTTACTCTTAGGAATATCAGTTGTAGAGTTTAAATTTTCGGCATTGTCGAACTTTTCTTTGATTAATTTTTTCTTGAGTTGATCAAAAGTAATACTTTTATCTTTCATGACTTTTTCTAGTACTGCTTGAGGAGAAGTTGGATTATCATTAACGCTTGATCCTTCGTCCAGTAGTTTTGCATCTCCAAGTTCTTCTTGAGATACAATATTAATTTTCAAGAAATTTCTAACGCATCTAACAAAAGCGCGATTTTCAGCAATTGCAGCTAAGAAAAATCTAGCGAAGCTTTTTGTATTATTTACTGTAGCATCAGCAAGAGATTCAAAAACAATTTCTTTTCCACCAGTTTCATAATTCGGCAACCAAGTAATCTTACAGCTTGTTGCGAAATAACTTTCAGATGCTGCTACTACTTTATATTCAACGCTTGTATATCCACGAATTTGCGCAAGCTCTTTGATTCCACCCAAAAGAATAAGTAAATCTTTATCTTGGAGTTTTGAAACATCTGTTTCTTGAGTCTTTTGTCTATTAGGCACAAGGTGTTCAGTCTTTACCATTTTGCGCCAATTAATTGTTCCATCATCATTAAATACATAATTTAAGCTCTTATCTTCAATAAGACCATATTGGTTTCTCGTGATTAGATTAGGAGGAACTACTTGAGGAGTTTCTGCTTTCTGCTCTGAAACAACAACTGCTTCAAATAATTCTGAACTACCAATTGATATTGTATTTTCTTCTGATTTCATTTTTGGACTCATTTAAAGAGTATACCAGTTATTATATTATTGGTCAAGATTAAAAATATATAGATTACTTAGTTCTTTATTCAATTCTGGATGATTGATGTATTTATTGGACATATCTTTGGTTTCCCATTGATATTTACTATTGAATTGTCCTTCAGAAGATATTAAGATTCTTGAAGATTTAAAGTATGTATTATTACTTGCTTCGATTTTATCAGTTGGATGATCTCGTTTTACAATAAGACCATAATCCATATAATCTAATTTAAATTGATTTAATTCTTCTTCTGATAGATAAGATATAAATGCTGCATTAATTGTGTTTCTTTTTAATGTTTTTGCGAAAGTTGTATCGTTATCTTTTTCAACAAGGTAAATTAATTGTGGTATATTTTGTTTATATCTTTTAAGAAGTTCTTCATTAATAGGCTTGTTAGTAAATATAATACATTTCTTTTGTTGTAAGAATAATTCTAATACTTGCTCATTAAATACATAATCCATTCTAATAACAAGAGTATCTAATCCAATTTGCGCTGGATTTATGGGCTTATCTGGAATTACTTCTAGCGTTTTATTGATATATTCATTTCCGATATAAACAGTTTTAGGAAGATTACTATATGGAATATTAAGAAGTTTAAGAATACCTTCTGCAATAGCTTCTGGTTTAATATTATTAATGCTTTTTGGAATTTCATTAACAGAATATTGAGGCTTCTTATTTACTTTGGGACTTAATAGAACCATATCCTCTGGTTTAGTCCAGTATGGTTTAACATTATTAATATTATTATTAGAATATAATGCAACAATTTTCTTGCCATATCCAGAAGCAATATGTGCAGCAAAACTATCTGCGCCAACATGCATTATACTATTTTTAATAATATATGCTGCTTGAGAAATATTTGTTTGACCACATAAGTTTAAAGTATTATTAATAGCTTTGTCATCTTTTGCGCCAATATGAACTAATGTGATATTATTTTGTTGTAGAAAAGGTAGAATAATTGCTACTACTTCATCCCAATAATCATAATTTTTTGATGGATACTTGCTAAATGGTTGAAACGATATATATTTTTCAACATTAATTGGAAAGAAAGTATCATAAATATAAGGTTTATCTATCTTAACTCCGCAAGCTGTGGCATATCTTTCAATTAGGTGCATACATCTTCCTTTATATTAAATTGTATATTAGTTTTACCATTATGTAAATAGTCTAAAAATCTTTGTGTTCCAGCATGAGGCAAGAAAGCTACTTCAAAATAACCATTATGATCTCCTGCTCCTTCAAGCCAAAGTAATTGATCCATTTGAGGAATATATTCTAATAGTTTATAGATATGAGGATTTCCTTGTAGCATTTGAAAATATTCTGGCTTAGTAGCAACATAAAGGTTGTGATCTGGATATTGTTTCTTAATATTCTTGAATAAAGAAGTTGAGATATAAATATCACCAATACTTTCTGGCATAACATACAATACTCTCTTGCCTTTGTCGTCTTTGCCTAATAGATCTTCAAACTCAATCTTTTGATTCTTTTGATTTTCTTGAGAGGCTACTTGTCTAAAATAATTTTCAATATCTTGACGTTTTGCGCCTTTTGAAATTTCTTGCATCCAGTATTTATGACCATCATCATTATCATTAACATCTTTCATTTTTAAAATGTTATGATACATATAAGTTAACCATTCATTATCTTTTTCAATGTTTGGAATTTGATGAAATGCATCTTTCTCTTCTTCTTTAAGCGAAAAGTCATAATCTGTAAATTCTGCACTATCAATAAATTCTTGTATTCTTTTTCCTACAGTTTCTACTGAGAAGTTTTCAATAGTCCACTCGCGAGCTTTTCTACCCATTTCTCTTCTTTTTTGAATGGACATATTGTAGACTTTATTTATTTGCTTGGCGATTGAATTTGGTTTTGTAGAGGCTTTAATAAATTCTGTGCCATGCTCTCTGTACTCACTCCATTCAAGATCAAATGAACCCGCGCCTTCTTGACACATTTCTTCTCCACAAGAATAATTAGTAACAAGAGTAATTAATTCGGTAAGTTTGGCTTCTTGAATTGGAATCTCTTGTCCACCGCTAGTAAATGGATGGCAATAAACATCCATAAGATTATATACTTCATTTAATTGTTGTTCTGTTACTCCAATTCCAACATTTGTTGTAACTTGGCTTTTTTCACTTCCACAGAATCTACAATTTACATCTTGACCATGAAAAGGTTTGATTTCATAATTTCCGCAGTTTTTACAAATATATGTTGTGAGAATTTCTCTTGGATCAACTCCATATTCTGCTGCAAGCTTGTGAATATTCCATCCTTCGCCCCAATGAGTATGAAGCAATAAGAATGTATTTTTAATTTGAGGATTGCTTCGTTTCCACAAAGCATAACCTTCTAATAGATTAGGAACACTTTTTCTTAATTGATTTCTAAATACGAAACCAATAATAAATGCATCTAATGGAATTCCAAATCTATTTCTTAAATCTCGTCTTTGAGATTCTTCTAGTCTGTAAAAATTTGAATTTTCAACTGGTCCATGAACTGTTTCAACTTGGTTATGTCCAAGATCATGCAAAGCTCTTGTTGCGAAATCACTCCAAATCCAATAGTTTTTAATCTTTGGAGCTTTTTCAACTGCAGTAGGAAGAATAGGCAAAGAATCAAGAGTTGTCCATAATGCGCAAGAGATTTTATTAAACCATTTCTTATCAATAGCAAAATCAATACCCCAAATATCTTGAACTGCAATATAAGCATCTGGCTTTTCTTCTTGAATAATTCTATCAAGATAATGTGCGCCATAACTCGCTAATCTGGCTACATTTGGGTCTTTATTAAGTTGCTCAATTTCTTGAGGATTATCTGGAAGTGAACCAACTGATTTCCAAGGAGTCTTTTTTAATTCTGGATTTGAATATTGCATACCACAGCAATAATGCACGATATCATACTTACCTGTCTTATAGAGATAAGTTAATAGAGCTTTTGCTGCTCTGCCAAACCCAGTTTTGGCTAGAGAGAAATCAGATTGATAAACTATTTTCTTTTTGCGAGACACAATTACCAAAGTTCGCCATCTTCTTCGGCGTTAGATTTATTTGATTCTTGATTAGGCTTTGAGTTTTTAAACTTTTTAATAGCTTCGACTTCTTGAGTTTTGAATACTGATTGTAGAGCATGAACCAAGAACTCTCTTAGAAGTCTAGCTTCGTTAAAGTAAAAACCAAGTAGGAATGATTGTTTATTTTCTACATTCTCTTTGCTCTCTTTATTAACGCTATAAGAGAATCCAACTTGCTTATCATCTCTAATATATGGAGAGAACTTAATCTTCGTGACTTGTTTATCAGAAGAATGATAAGCTGAAAATTCTACATTCTTATCTAAAGCTTCAAGTAGACCAGCTACTTCAGTTGTAGAAAACTTTACTCTTGCACTCTTTTGAGGATTATCTTTATTGTCTGAAAATGAACCAGTCTTTGTTCCTTCGTTCCATGAACTTTGTTTGATTAATGAACTCCAGATGGAGCCTTCTTTTGAATTTACGCTAAAGCTACAAGCTGTGCCTGTATTCTTACTATTTGGTTTATAAAATGATATCATATTAGTATATTATTCCTTATTTTCTTTCTTGTCAACTATTTTCTTTAAATCATTTAATTTCATATAAATTTGTTGATCTTGGATTGCTACTAGATCACCAAATACACAATCATCTCTCTTTGAACCCTTAGCTATTACAATATTGCCTTCTTCAAATGCTTTATTATTCAATAATTTATTATTTTCAATATTATCATTAAATATTAATACGCTAATTGATGATGTTTCATCTGATATCTTTAATCTTACATATCTGGTTTTCTTTTCATTTTTAGAAACGCCAGTAAATACTTCTTCAATTTGCCCTACAAATGCTACCTTGCTATTTACTGGTTCATCTATAATATCGCTAATATATTTTAGATTTTCTCTTTTCTCTGAGAAGATTTCTTTTAAATCCTTATTGTAAGTATATCCCAAAAGTTTCTTTTCATAATACCAGTTGGCAAAACTTTCACTTTTGCTATTTTGATTATAAATTTGTAGATATGGGTCATATCTATTTTTAATAGTTTTTAATCTTGTATCTTTAATTACTGTATGATTCTTTTCGTCAGTAAATTTATTTAAATGTTTAATAATTTTGATAAGATCATAATCAAACTTCTCTGCAAATGAAATTGCATATTTCTTTTCTTTAGATGTTAAAATATTCCACAATTGAGCTTCTAATACGATCTTGCTTCTAGATTGACTAAAGCCACTTAATGCGCCAGCTTGAATAAGTGCTGATAATACTCCAATATTTAAATCTGCTTCTTCGGCTGCTTGAAAGATCTCGAATTTATTAGAATACTTATTTCTGAAACTATTTAGCTTTTGAATTGATTTATCACTAATGCCCTTGATTGAAAGCAATCCGAATCTAATATCTTTTTGTTCAATTGAGAAATCCATTTCAGATTTAATAATATGAGGTGGAAGTAATTGAATATCAAATTCATGCATTTCCTTTTGAATTTTGGAAATTTCACCAATTGGGTCTGGTTCATTTCTGCTCATCTTCAAGAGAGATAAGAAGAATTGTTGAGGATGGTTAAATTTAAGGTAAATTGTAACAGCGGCCAAAGCTGCATATGCAAGTGAATGAGATTTATTAAATGAATAGTTTGCTGAATCTTCCATGATCTTCCATAGAATTTCGCCTACTTCTTTTGGTAGTTTGTTTTCTTTAACTTTATCTTGAATCTTCTTTTGCCATGCTTTGATTTCTTCGGTTTTCTTTTTACCTACGATTCTTCTTAAAATTTCTGCTTCATCGAGAGTAAATCCAATCTTATGCGCCATTTGCATAAGCTGTTCTTGGTAAAGTGCAACTCCACCAGTTTGTTTTAAGATATCATCAAAGAATGGATGAATACTTTCATGTTCACCATAGTTTGTATACTTAGCATATTTATCTACGAATTGAAGTGCGCCGGGTCTAGCTAGAGCAAGAACACCACTAAGTTCTTCTAGATTCTTAGGCTTTACTTTTTGACATACTTTGAAATTTGTATCTGCTTCAATTTGGAATAGTCCATGAGGAGATCTTAATTCTTGCAAGTTTCTATAAATAGATTCATGTCCTAAATCAATATCTTGAACTTTGATACCAATTTTTTTACAAACGTCATCAACAACAGAAACGCTTCTTAATCCAAGAATATCAAGTTTAATGTTAAATAAGCTAACCCAATTCATATCAAAACTTGAAACTGCTTCTTTGTCGCTAGAAAACTCTGTTGGACATACTTTTTCAAGATCATTATAAGAAAGAAGAACTCCAGAAGGATGAACGCCTTTATTCTTAATTAAATCTCTGAGCTTTAATGCAATTTGGTAAGTTTCTTTATTTTCATCACACCATTCTTTAAACTTTTCAATTTCTTCATAAGCAGTTGTGATATCTTTAACTTGACCGAATACTTTTGGAATAAGTGAGGAGATGATTGTCATTTCTTCTTCTGACTTTTCTCCCACAATTTTACCACATTCTTTAATAAGTAATTTTCCGCTAAGAGTATTAAGAGTTAAGATTTTACTTGTTTTACCTTTAAATTTTGTTTCAAGATATTCAAGTACTCTATGACGATTATAATAACAAATATCCAAATCAACGTCACACATCAAAGTACCATCCAAATATGTTACTCCATCTACAACTTGCTTTTTAGCACGAATCTTGGATATAAATCTTTCGAAATAAAGGTTATATTTAACTGGGTCAATTCTAGTTACTCCAATAAGATATAAAATTAATGATCCCGCGGCTGAACCTCTACCTAATCCTACTGGAATATCATGTGTCTTACAAAAATTAATAACATCCCATACCAATAGAATATAATCAATAAAGCCCAATTCTTTTAATGTTTCAAGTTCATACTTTGCTCGATCAACATACTTCTTATATTCAGCAGAACTTTTATCTACATTTAAATCTTTAAATCCATTCAAAGCTAAAGCTCTTAAGAAATCATAATTTGATACATCTTCGCTGACATTTAAATGTCTTTTAGACTGAATATCAATTGAAAACTCTGGTAATCTAACTCCATGTAGTCCCAAATCTACATCTTGGAACTTTGATGAAAATACCTTATCTTCTAATAGATTATTCTTCATCTTCTTCCTCTTTATCTTCGTCTTTATTTATTTTATCTATTTCTTTATTAAATTCTCTAAGTCCAGTAGAAAGAATTCTCATTGAATCATCATTCTTTAATGAAAAGAATACATCTGCTTTACCATTCTTCTTACCTTTTTGAACAGTAATAAGTAAATACTCTATGCCAGAATTATCTAGCTTTTGAAGCATATCATAAATGTCGTCTAATGATGCCATATTAAATTTCAACCTGCCACTTTAATTTATTCCATACTTTTAAATTTAGGTCAAGATCGTTTATTGCATCGTGCAATTTATCATAATCATGTTCAATACCATTCTCTTTGCCTAAAAATGTTAAAGAACTTTTGACTCCTTTTTTTCTTGTATGATAGATTTTATATTGATATTCAGTAAGACTCTCTTTTGGATTGTATGGTATTCCATATTTAATTCCTCTTGCAATTGTGTTTGTATCAATAAATTTATTCACAAGATGATGCCAACTGCATCCCATATATTTATAATACTCTTTAATAAGATAAATGTCAAAACCTAAAGTATTGTGACCAACAATATAATCTGCATGATCTAGCCAATCTTTAATTGTGGCAAATACTTCTTTTGGGTCATGTCCTTCTTTTTGAACTTTCTTATGATCGTATCTTGTAATTCTAGCTGCGTCTTGACTAATCTTTAAATCTGTTTGCCACTTTAGATAATAATTCTTTTCATCAACTTTCTTATCACCTTGGACTTTAATCATAGCAATTTGCCAAGGAATATTATGACAGAAATTAAGACAAAGATTAAATGTCTCACAATCAATAAATACAAGAGTCTTATTCTTATTATATCTTAAAAGATGGTCGTCCATATTATTTTGCCTTCAAATAACTTTCAAAAGAAAATTCATTGCTACTCATATGATCTAATTCTGGTTTATTTAGAATACTTCTGTTATTGATGCATCTAAATGTCAAATAAGTCTTAAAGTCCTTCTTGTTATTATAATAGATACTTTTAGTTTTGAAAAGCTCTAGTTTATTCTCTTGCGCGAATTTTTCCATCTTATCTTTAATTATATAATCAAAAGGAAGATCATTATCTTCAATAAATACAATTGGTTTAGTAAAGTTAAACTGAGGAATACAAATCGAGTTTCTTAAAGTATTATTAAATATGAAAGAATCATAGAATGGTATACAGAGCAATAAATCATCACTCCAATTTTTAGATATAGTTTCATAATCAAGTCTTGGTTCATAATAAAAACCAGCTTTTGCCGCTGTGCTAAATAGTTTAGTTAAAAGTTCATGGCCTTGTTTATTTCTAAAGAATATAACTACTTTAGAATTCTTTTGACGAGATTCATCAGTCTTATCATTAATAGATTCTGTAACTGTAACTCTTAATCCATAATTTAATTTAATATTATTATTCTTGGTATTTGTATATGCCTCCAGAAATGATGACATATTATCTTCTACTAGGAATAGTTCTTTAAGTTTATTTTCTTTGGCAATTTGAATTATTGAATCTGGATAATCATCTGCTTCATTCTTGTCTTCTAAGGTTAATATAGACCTTCCTAAAGAATAATGCGATTTAAATAATGGTATCATTTCCTAAATATAACAGACTTTTTAATACTAATCAATCTAAAAATTCATCTTTTGAATCATCAAGAAAATCATCCTTTTTTGAACTACTTTGAAATTTTGGGCAACCTTCATAATCTCTAGTTTCTACTTTAAATCCTTTAATATCTTTAAAGTTATTTTCTAGACTAGTTTCTACTACTTCGCCTTTATCATTTACTTTAACATAATATTTATATGGATCTTTATATGGGCATTTCCAGCCACCAACTTGACACATCCATTTATTCTTTTGACTATCTACTGCAAAGTTTGCTCTTGCAGATTCTTCGTTAAATTTATTAACATAATCATTAATATGCTCAAGATAATGCTCGAATCCTTTAATCTGTTCATCTGTGAATATTAATTCTTGAATTGGTTGCTTTGGAAATCTTAAAAATAAGAATTTAACAATAGGCTTTAGCTTTGGCCATAATTTTTTGCTTGCTAGACTATACATCATAGCTTGAATATTAGCTTCAAGGTCATCACCCCTAAACTTGTATTTGGAGCTTTTATAGTCGATTATATGCATTTCTTTTTTGATTTTAATAGGCTTATCTATAAACCCTTTGATATGATATTTAGGCTCTTCATTTGTAATATCAAAATCATACTCTGGCTTGACTATTTCTCCGCCTTCTCCAAAGAAATCATTCTTAAGACCAACCAAGATCATATCATTTAATAGTTTATAATTGCTTTCATCTAGTTTAACTTTTACTGATAATTTCTTAACTAGTCGAGCTACGCCTTCATCTCCATCTATAGAATTTTTCTTTATAATTCTTTTATAATTTTTAAGATGCCTTTTATTTAATAATAATTCAAAAATTGTGTGACAAATGGTTCCTCTTAATGCTCCATCATTTTGACTTTGAGGAACTTTGGTATGATAGTTATTCCAGTAAACCCAAGAACAAGTTTCAAGAGTTTTGATTCTAGATGCAGAGAGTGTTTTTAGAGATTGTTTTTCCATTGTAGTATTTCTTCTTTATTCATCTCTCCAAAATCTTTTTTAGTTGGAAGTGCAATCTTTAATTGCTTATCGTCAAAGTATCTTTTGAGTCTTGAATGAGTTTTCTCTGCACCAATATTTCCAGCATTATTTTTATTTGAATCATTGTTAAGACTAATATAAATCTTTTTAACATCCATCTTTAATAGATAATTTAAAATACCTAAACTAAGACTTGTGCCAAATGTAACTAGAACATTTTTAATTCCAGCTTGATATAAACTTAACATATCACCAATACTCTCAACGAGGATTACTTCCTTTTGAGCTTCTATGTCTTGTGAGTTCAAGAATAATGGATAAACGAAATCATTCTTTTCACCAAGATGCTTCCATTTAATTTTGGAAAGATTTGTAATATCTCTACCAGAAAATCCTATAATATTGTTCTTAATATCAAATATAGGGAAAACGTATCTGTTTTTCATCTTGCCAGCTTTCCCAACTCCACCTTTAAATTGAGACAAGGTTTCATTATTGACACCTCTTTTGTTCCAATAAGAATGATTGTTTTCTAAATTAGATAATAAATCTAAATCAAACTTCTTTGTTGATTTAAGAAGCGGTTTTGAGACTTCTTTGGGTTGATGGAATGCAAAGTTTTTATCTTTTAACCATTCTTTAGCTTTGCTTGGATCTTCTAGTTTTAAAGTCATGCCGACCAAAGAACTAAAATCTCCACTAATATTCTCTTTAAAATCAAACCAATGACCCGTATCTTTATAAATCTTTAAAACAGTATCATTATCGCTATCTCTGTAAAGAGGTCTAGCTCTATATTCTTTACCGCAATCTTTTAATTTATATCCTAAATCAGTTAGGATTTGATAAACATTTACTTGATCCATTCTAACGCCTCGCTTATCACAGGAAACTCTTTAATAAATATCTTCTTGCATTTCTCTGCGATGACTCTATGTTCTTTTTGAGTATTTTGTTCTGTTCTTAATTCGATATAATGAATCCAGCTTCTTAATGAACCTTTCATATACATTGTTGTTTGAGTTGTTAAAGGTAATATCATTCTAGCTACTTCTTTTGCAACTCCATTTTCAATCATTGTATCATAACAATGCTGGGAAAGCGATAAAGATTCTACAAGAAGTTCGTTCACTTTATCATATGCATCTGTATTCGTTGGCATAAGATTTTCACCTACTTGTCTATTCTTATCTCCCTGCAAACGAAGTTCAATATCCTCAAACTCATTAGCGAGACTATATCTTTGACTAAATTCTTGAAAGCTAAATGATCTGTGCCTTAGAATTTGCGCAGCGATTCCGCGACTAGTTTTAATTTCAACACACATATCAACTAATTCAAATGGACTCCAATGCTTATGTTTAATTAAAAATTTTAAAAGTTTTGGAGCAGTTTCAATATTCATTTGATTTGATGGATTACTAACTCTAGCACAAAATGCAACTAAATCTTCTGCATTTTTAATTCCTTTAATTTCTGGTTTTGTGACTGATACTAAATCTACGTTCATAGTAATTCTCCATCATTAGCATTTTGATCATTCAATTCATATTGCTCTCTTTGTCTTTCTGCGACATCGAGTAATGATCCTCTTTCTTCAATATTGAAATTTGTTACTTGATAATTAAGATAATTTTGCGCCCAAGTTTCCTTGCCAGTACAATCTAATCTTCTTACTAAGTCTTGATGACCAGCAGCATCTTTTCCTTGGAATCTGGTTTTAGTTGGAATTAATTTATGTGTTCCAAATGCTTGACCATCGAGAGTAACCTCATCAAGAGTTTTTCTTCTAAAGATCGCAACGAATGATGCAAACCATTGTAGTCTATCTGATAGTGAGATTACAGAACTATCATCAACAACTTCACTAGCTTTTCTATTAAAACTTTCTCCACTTCGATTTAATTGCATTGCAGTAATGATTGGGCAATGAATTTCTTCTGAGATTCTTTTTAGTTTATCAATCTTATCACCGATTGCTTGATGCTCTGCCCAATTTGCACCAACTTTCTCACCAGTTAGTTTAATATAATCATAGGCGATCATCGCTTGATTTCCACGACCAACTTTAGAGAGATACCATCTGCGAATAATAGAACATACTTGATCAATATTTTTATTTCCTACATGATAATGAAAGTATTCATAAGTTTTTACTTTTGCCCAAGCTGCTCTTACTTTTCTGGTCATCTCTTCATTCTTGCGCCAATTACCAGTTTCAAGATACCATACTGGAACATCTGTTAATGATGCGACCATTCGTAATTGAATATCTACAGTTTGCATTTCGGTATCAAGAATAAGAGTTTTAGTTTTATTCTTTGGATTGATTGAAGTCTTAAAGCAGATATCATTTAACCAAGTTGATTTACCTTGACCCGGCCTACTTGCGATTGCATAAATATTACCATTCTTCAAGCCACCATACATTCTATTAAATTCAGAATATGGAGTGATCAGTCCAGTATCTTCTTTTGGAGCATTACCAATTTCCTCTACAAGATCTTCAACTTCAGCGAAAATATTAATTGGTACATCATTTTCTGAATAGGCTGATATTTTCTTATTATAAATTTGATCAATCTTGCCGATAATTTCATCCATTGAATCTTCAGAATTCTTATTTACATAATCTTTTAGCTTATCTGCTGTTTGAGATATTTCTCTACGAACTCTTAATTTAATTAATTCTCTACAAGCTGTCATTGTAGCTTCTTCTGTGATCTGTGAGAAGCTCAAATTATCAATATAATCAAATATATTGATCTCGTCTTTAAATGTAATACCAAGATTCTTGATCTTTTCAGCTAATAGGACTTTATCTACGTTTTCGCCCTTATGCTTAATATTTTTAAATACAGTATATATTGATGAATGAACATCGTTATAAAAATCATTTTCAGTTAAAAATACATCAATATCTGCGAATAGGTCTTGATGCCTTAATAAACCGCTTAGTACATGTCTTTCTACTTGTAAAGAGTATATCATCCAGCTTTATATGATACCAAACTAAAAATTAAAAGTCAAGTGTTTTTAATCTCTATCTTCTTCGGAATCATTAAAATCGTCTTCTTCTAAATTTTTCTTTGCTATTTGATCTGTTGTTGCTTCTAGATTTAATTGGTCTACACTTTGACTCCAAGTATTAACATAATATAAAAGTGCCATAGCATTTATTTGATTATCGAATTTTGTATATACTTGAGGTTCGCCCTTACTTGAAAAATTGAACATTATATATCCACCAAAACTACATTCGTCAATTTGTTTTAAAAGGGATTCTGGAAAATTGAATTTTTTCTTGTTTGTCACCAGCTATTTTTACACTTAAATAATCAAAATTCCACACTTTTCTTCTATATATTGTGGTGATAAATTTTTTAAATCACTCTCATATAGTTCTAGGAATTTAAATTCATTCATTTCAAGCCATTTTTCTTTTTTAACGTCTCTTTTGATACTTTGAAGGTATTTTAATCTAGAATTATCATGAAAGAATTTGTTGAAGCTCTCATGTTGATCACCTTGTATCTCAACTGCTATCTTTTTAGTTGCATTTAATATATCAACTTTAAGCATTGTTCCATAAACTGGAAACTCTTCATATACTATATGATTTTTCCAATAAGGATAAAAGAAGTGTTTAAACTTAAATTGCAGTTTGCTTCTGCATTTTCCATCCCAATCTACAAGATAATTTCTTACGTTCTTATTAACGAGTGTGCCGTTAATATTTAATAATCTCATGACGCAAGAGTTTTAATGAATTTATTATAAAAATAATCTACGATTGGTTTATTTTCTTCTAAATAAGCTCTTAGATTATCAATACCTTGATGTTGCTTCTTTAATTCTAAATTAGCATTTTTAAGTTCTTCGATAATCTCATCTGAGAAAGTAACCCATGCACCTTTTGCAGTTGCAAATTCCCAAGAAAGAATTTGATCAATAATTTCATACTCTCTCCAAACAGAAGATCCATCTTTACGACCATATTTGATTGGATATTGAACCTTCGAATTTGTAGATTCATTTGTAGACTTTTTAATTACAATCTTAACATTATGTCCAATAATTTTATTTTTAATTGGGTCATATTTGTCATTTGGTTTTTCTAGAATTAGATCTTTGTTAAACTTTGGTTCAAATTCAAGAATCCAATTAGCAAAGTGCAATAATGCATTTCCACCAGTAGCAGTAGTTTGGCGAATATCTTTATTCGCAGCATAAGGATCAAGTTTAATATCAGATCGAACTTGACTAATAAAAATAGCCATATGTCCACGTTTAGAAAGCGCAAGAGAAATCTTCTTCATTAACATTGATGAAATAACTGCTCCTCCTGCAACCTTTGTAGCTTCTGTCATGCTCTTTTGAGAGTCACCTTTAGTCATTAATCCGTCAACTGAATCAAGAATAAACATATACCTCTTATTCTCATCATTAGATTGAATCAGATCTTTCATCAATTCAGAAACTGTTTCAAAAATATTACATTCAAATACAAAGCAAGTTCCATCAACCCATTCTTTAGGGTCAGTTACGAACTTAATTCCAGAACGATCTTTAATTTCTTTACTCAATCTTCCTTCCGCTTTAAAAAGCAAAGCTCTGGAATTTTCTACTGTTTTAAGAAAGTTCTTCGTTACTTCAAGTGCTTCTGATGTTTTTCCACCTTCATTCATTCCAATAAATCTATGAAGTCCGGGGCAAAGACCACCGCTAGTAGCGATATCTAAATTCAAGCTACCAGTAGAAACCTTATAATAAATCTCATCTTCAAAATTATAATGATCTTCTTTGTTATCTTTTAAAAATGATAGTAATCTATCTGATGCACTTGGACCAGATGATTGTTCGATTTCTTCTTTAGGTTTTCTTGCCATATCTTATAAATTCTAGCAGAGTTTTAGGTTTTTTGCAAATGTTTTTATCTTCATTTACTTTATTTTCCTCTAGTTCTACTTTCTCCTTATTTAAATTTAAATTAAAACTTTCATATTCTTTTAATATAAAAGCTTTTCCCTCTGGTTTAAGAAACCAAGCTAGTGAAGGAGGTGGACTTCCTAGTTCTTTGAGATTATCCCAAAAGTCAAAAGAATTGAATCTTTTAACCAATCTTTGAGCGATTTTAATCTCTCTTGGCCAATTAATATTTCCTTTAACAAATTTTTTAACTACTAATTGACAAAGTTTATGATTTACTGTTTTCAATATCCCATCTTACCATTTTTTCAACTAGCTTGTCAAATGAAATCTTTGGTGCCCATGCCAATTCTGTTCTTGCTTTATTTGAATCTCCAAGAAGAAGTTCTACTTCTGCTGGTCTATAAAATTTTGGATTTATTTGAACAAGTACTTTGTTATCATCTGAAATATACATAACATGTTCATTTTCACCAATCCACTTGCCATTGATTCCCGCAATAGTAAATGCTTTTTCAACAAATTCTTTAATTGTATGGGTTTCATTTGAAGAAAAAACATATTCTTGTGGTATGCCATTATAATTTTTATTATAAGTATCTTGATTTAGCATCATCCATACGCCTTCTACAAAATCTTCTGCATCACTCCAATCTCTTTTTGCTTCAATATTTCCTAATTCTAAAGGAACAAATTCTTGATTGTTTTTAATCGAATTAAAAATACGAGCTACATTTTTTGTTACTTTTCTTGTAACGAACTCTTCTCCTCGTCTTGTGCCTTCATGATTAAATAGCCATCCTTGAATTGCATATAAATTATAAGAATCTCTATAAACTTTAATAAGTTGTCTTGAGGCGGCTTTGCTTGCTCCATATGGGCTTCTTGGTCTTAAGGGATGTTTTTCATCTTGTGGGGCATATAGAATATTTCCAAATTCTTCACTTGAACCAGCTTGATATAAACGACAAGAAGGTTTGTAAAGTCTAATTGCTTCCAAAATATCTAAAATACTAGTTGAGTTAGCTGCCCAAGTTTGTCTAGCAAAATCCCAGCTGCTTGCTACAAAGCTTTGAGCAGCAAAATTAATAAAATAATCTGGTTGTATTTTTTCTACTGTTCTAGCTATCGCATGAGGATCAGTTAAATCAAAATTAATCAAATGAAATCTATCAGAATTAATATGTCTAATATTTTCATGATTATAAACACTTAATCTTCTAACTCCACCAAAAATAAGATAATCAGTATTCTTGAGTAAAAAATCAACCATATGACTACCATCTTGACCAGTAACACCAGTAATAACTACTGTTTTTCTTGCATTAATTAACTTGCTTGCGTCTTCAATATTTAAAATATTTGCTGTATCTATCTTTTTGCCATGATATGTTTCTTGAAAGTTTTTGCTCATATTATATATTATTGTATATTTTTATAAAATTCAACAGTTTGTTTTAAACCTTCGTTAAAAGAAGTTTTAGGATGCCAATTCAATTCCTTGTTTATTTTGGTATTGTCTATGGCATATCTAAAGTCATGTCCTTTACGATCTTCTACAAAAGATATATAGTCTTGAGGATTAACATTTAATACTTGGCAAATATCATTAATAATCTCTAGATTTGTTTTCTCACAATTTCCACCTATATTATAGGTTTCTCCAATTTTACCATTATTTAATACAAACCATACTGCTTCACAATGATCCTCGACAAAAATCCAATCTCTTACATTTTTTCCGTTGCCATAAACTGGTATTTTTTTATTATTTAATATAGAGTTGATAACAACTGGTATAAACTTTTCATTATGTTGATTTGGGCCATAATTATTTGAGCAGTTTGAAATTGTAACTAAAAGTTTAAAAGTATGATTATAAGCTCTAACTAACATATCGCTCGCAGCTTTTGATGCTGAGTATGGTGAATTTGGAGCATAGGCTGTTGTTTCTGTAAACTTACCCTCTTCACCTAAACTACCATAAACTTCATCAGTAGAAATATGATGAAATCTAATTTCTGGAAAATCTCTAATAATTTGTAATAGATTAAATGTGCCAATTATATTAGATTCAATAAATCGTTTTGGATCAGATATTGAATTATCAACATGAGATTCGGCCGCAAAATGAACAATGTGAGTTATATTATTTTCTTTTATTATTTTTTCAAATTCTTTTTTCGAAGGAACATAACCTAATATATCTAACCAGAAATCATAAAATTTATACTTTGGATGATTTTCAAAAAATTCTATATTTTTCTTGTTAGCCGCAGAATTTGGTTTTGTTAATGTGTCTATATTGATTACGATGTTTACTTCTTTTTTATTAATTATATACTTAATAAAATTAGAGCCAATAAAACCAAGACCACCAGTTACAAGTATATTCATAAATTAATAATCTTTTCCCAATCTATAAATGGAGAAACAAATGGCATTTGACAATGCGTTGAAAGAGATGGAATTGGAGTTAAAAATTTTGTTTGATATTTTTCCGAAGTTTTTCCACAAAATGTATTATCTGATGTTCCAAAAGATAATAGATCATAATCTCTATCGAATAATTCTTTCGGCATAATCCAAGATGAACAAATAAGTGGAACTTCTCTCCAATGTAAATAAGAACTTAAAATTATTTTAGATTTTAAATTTTTATACATTCCCCAATGATCTGTTTTATTTTTTTGATTAAAGATATATTTGTCTAAATGATCATATAAAGAAATATAATAATTATTTGTGATGTATAAATTAAACAAATCTAAAGTCATTTCTGCCCAATGGTTTTGATGAAGATAATCATTTTCTAAAATATAAATTAAACAATTATCTGGTAAATTATCATTTTTAATAATTTGAGATACTAAAGATAATGATTTAGAAGAGCCATCTTTTTCATAGCTTTCTCCTTTAAAATCTTTTGTGCTTATCAGTTTAACTTTAAATGGAAATTGATTTTGATATTTTGCTGTATAATGTTCGTTATAGTCTTCTTGAGTTCCATCAAAACAAATAGTTAATTCACAAAAATTAAAATTAGTTGTTGATAATAAGTTTTTAAAAACTTTTTCATAATCAAACCATTTTGGTCTACCGCTATTTGGTTTATTTAATTTTGTTTGCCTAAGATAAATATTTATTTTATTATATTTCATTTGCATAATATATTTAAAGTTTCCTCTAAAGAATATTTTGGTTTAAATCCTAAAGATTCTAATTTATCTATATTCATATGGAAATTTTTAGCTTGTACTTGCCGATGAAATTTTGGACTTTCGATAATATTAATTTTACTTTTTGAATTTAATTTATTTTTACAATAATCAATAACATCTATCATTTTTGTACTTTCTTTACTTCCTATATTATATATTGTTTCTTTGCCATTATCTGTAATTAGTTTAATTGCGCGGCATGCGTCTTCGACATTTAAAAAATTTCTATAATTATCCCCTTCGTAAACATTAACTTCTTCGTTATTTCTTAATTTTGAAATCATATATTCCGTAGCATTCTTTTTAGGGCTAGCATTTTTATCTTTGCCAATTATATTGCATAACCTTAAAATTTTATATTTAATATTAAAAGTTTCACAATAAGATCCTAATAGTTGCTCTTGCGAAAGCTTTGCTATTGAATAAAATCCTTTGGGATTACAGCGATCAGATTCTCTATTGATTTCACAATTATTTTTGCCATAAACAAACCAACTGGATATTAAATTAAAAGAATGTTCTGGAGTTAAATTTTTAAACATTTCAGTTAACAATAAAAGGTTTGTTTTAACTTCTATCGTTGGATCTTTAAAGACTGAATAATTAGAATTCGTGCCACGAAAATAAAGTATATCTTTATATTTCGATAAAATTGAAGATCTTTCTTCTGCAAAGGATGAGTCCGAATATAAATCCATCCATTTGCTTCCTATGAAGCCAGTAGAACCAAAAACACTTATTTTATTCATATTTAATTAAAACGCTCTCAATATAAGATATGTTTTGCTCAGAAATAGTTGGCGCGCATCCAACAAAGAATACTAAATCAAGAACTTTATTAGACTCTGTATATAGTTTGTAACTATCTAAATGTTTATAACCATTATGCATTAATAAATTTCCAGCAAAATAATTTCTAGTTTGTATACCATTTGATTCAAGATAAGAAACTAGTTTTTGTTTTTGCTCTTTATTCTGGCAAATCAATGGGACTCCAAAAGGAGTCCAATCAGTTTGATCTAAAACATTGACTGATCTAATATTTTTAATATTCTGTATGAATAAATTTGAAATCTTTTGACAATTTTTACTTCTAGTTTCGCAAATAAAATCTAACTTTTTAAGTTGTTCTAAACCAATTGCTCCTTGTAGATCTAAAGGTTTTAGATTATAACCAATTCTATTGAATACATACTTATGATCTATGATAATTTCTGGAAAATCTGTAAGCCAATTAGAGAATCTCTTTCCACAAGAACCATTCGCTAACAAATTGCAAGTACCAACACAGTAGCAATCACGACCCCAAGTTCCATAACTTCGAGCTAATTGAACAATTCCTTCATGATTAGATGAAACCATTCCTCCTTCTAGAGTGGTAATTTCATGCGCAGGATAAAATGAACAAGATGAAGCTTCTGCATATTCGTTTAAGTACTTGCCATTCCATTTTGATCCTAAAGAATCACAATTATCTAAGAGTAATTTAATATTATTAGAATTTGTTATATTTAACAATTGATCCATATCTGGTGGATTACCTAATACTGGAGACAAGAAGGTTGCTACTGTTTTATTTGTTATTTTTTCTTGTATTTTATTGATATCATAATTTAATGTATTCCATTCAATATCAACAAATACTGGTTTTAGCCCATTTTGGATAATCGCTGAAACAGTAGTTGGAAATCCTACGGAAGATACAATAATCTCATCTCCATCTTTCCATTTGTAGTATTCTTTGCAAGCTGCAACTAGTAGTAGATTTGCCGAAGATCCAGAATTAGTAAAAAATGAATACTTTTGATTTATTTTTTTACTGAATTCTTTTTCAAATTTAGCGCATACTTCGCCACTTGAACTCCATTTGCCAAAAAGTAATGTTTCTATGGCAGCACAAATTTCATTATTATCAAAATATGCTCCAGAATAATATACTTTGTTTTTTAATTCTGGATTTAAATTATGAGCAAATTTAGGTAAAAAACCATATTTTTCTACCATTTGACTTATAAAATTTTTAATATCTTCTTTATATAAATTTTCCATTTAATACCTCTTTACATTTTTCTACAAATAATTCTGTGCTTCTTGGATTATCTTGTTGGCTTACATGATACATTAAGTCTGGACCATATGTATTACCTAACCCATATCTACATCCATTATCAAGATCAGTATTTTCCACTACAGAATTAGAAGGATAACATCCAGCAATAAAATATCCTTTTTCTTTAGCTAAATATGTAATTTCTTCTGCAGTATCTGATCTTTCGATTTTATCATCACATGTTGGTCTGCCTAATTCATTATAAAGTTTTGTAGGAAACCATATAAATGCTTGACTGACATAAGGATGTGGAATCATTCCATTTGGTCCCTTTTTATGATTACTTTGCCAAATTTGACCAGCAATAGTCATTTTATTTTTTACAAAATTATACATAATATCTACGCATTCTTCTTTAAGAATAATTGCGTCATGGTCACAAAACCAGTAATAATCTGGTTTTATTGAATCAATTGTTGATAATATAATTTGATCCATGCATAATCCATGAGATACATATGGGAATGGCCCAGTTAAATAATTAAAAGGTATACCAAAATGGTCTACCATAACTTTTTTATGGTAAAGCGTTACTTCTTCGCTTCTATTTTTCCCAAATAGAACTATGGGTAAAATACTCTCATTGTTGATGTGAAATAAATTAAAGTCCATTTAAATAATAATTCCTATATTGTTGATATTCATTTATTTTCTTTGGATAATGAAATCCAAAGCTTAATTTATTATTATACTCATTTAATGTAATTGGGTCAAGTGAAAATTTCATGGATTGTAGTATATTGGCTACTCCACCTTCAAGTCCATTAATTAAATGGCTATAAAATAAATCTTCTGGAACTCTATTTCCTTGAGTGCCAGCTTCTCTTAAAATAGATTGACTATAAATTTGACTTACCTTTTCGCAAGCACTTCTAGACCTAAAGCTAAATCCACCATTTCCACAATGAATTTTTGGATACCCTAAATCTTTCCAATTATTGTTTTCATATATTTCAATACTTGGCGTGTGACACCAAGCAGAACCAACGTATTTCAATTTATTATTTAAGATAAATTCTTCCCATCCTTTTTTAATTAAAAATCCATCTGGATGAAAAAATAATAAATTTTCAAATCCTTTTGGAAGATATTTCCAAATATCTTGAAGCATAAATTTAGAATATTTATCATGACTATCTTGTATTGGTATTTGAATATGTTCTATTCTAGCGTTTTTATATCTAGGATGATTATTCAATAAGTTATTAGAGTTTGGACTAAAAACAAAAATAGGATAATTATATTCAGAAAATATTTTGAAACTATGAATTACAGCAAAATCTTCTAGAGTATTTATATCTCTGTCTCTACCCTCAAAATATATACCACAAAAATGATTAGATGGTTGTTTTAAGTCAATATTTTGAGTTAAAGTATCATAGCATATTTTACCAAGTAGCTCAAAATCTTCTTGGCTACGATTTTTTGATATAAAAATCATTTAACTAATGATGGAAAATTATTTTCTTTTTCTTTAGGAATTAGAAGTAAATCTTGGATCCAATAGTTTGGTAATTTATCAAAAGTTTTTAATGTATAATAATCGACACCAAAATAATTTTTACTTACTAAAAATTGCAATAAATCTTGCTCTGTGGTTGGAAACCATTCGATGTGTACAATAGGTCTAAATTGATCAATATATTTTTGCATGAAAAATAATATAGGGACATCAAATCCTTCTGTATCTAATTTAACAAAATTTAAATTTTTTAAATTTAAGGTGTCTAAAAACTTTTCTAGATCAATCGTTCTTACAAATCTTTTAAGAGGATATGTGCCAACGTGATCTGTTTTATATCTTGATCCACCAACATCACCTTGATAGTTAAATTGATCAATTCCATCGTGATTTGAGGCTGCATAATTATAATTTTCTGTATTTAAAGATTTATTTAAAGCAGTATTAATTTGAAGTCTTTGCCATGCTGGACCGCATTCAAAATTAATACATCTTCCATTTTTCCCAGCCAATAAAGCTAATGGCAACGAAGTATCTCCATCATATGCTCCAATATCTATTACTTCTGATCCATCTGGAATAAACTCTGCTACTTTTGTTACAAATTCAAAAAAACCTTTCATATATGGATCATTTTCCATATTTTCTAAAGAACGATGAGGAGCATAATGTAGATATTTTATATTATGATTGAAATCTCTAAATTGAAAATTAAATTCTTCAACATAATTTACTTCTTGTACATTCTCGATTTTTGTTATTTTTGTATTGTATTTATTCATAATTTTATATAAGTTTATTTATAGAATCCTTTATTAATTCAAAATCAATGTCTTGAATATTATAATTTTCTAAATATATTGCATTTGGATTTCTTGGTGCCCTATTTATTATAGGAGCATAGACTGGATAAGATAAGCAGGAATAAAGCGCTAAAACTTTAGCTTTATAACCAGAAGTTATCCAATTCATGCCTGTATCTGTTGTTAATAAAAACTTACAAGATAATGCAATTTTTATATCATCAAATATACTTCCACCAATTGGTTCATATGTAGTATTTAATCTTGGATGATCTTTTAATCCTAATTGAATAGTTTTTAACCCTAAAGAATGTATATAATCAATTATTTTATTTGCAAAATCTTTTGGAATGTCTCTAATCTCTCCAACGCTAGAAAAACATGTTAAAGCTACGCAATCTTTATATTTTTCATCTAACTCAAACCATCTATTAAAAGATATTTGTAAATTTTTAGGCGGAATAAGATCATGCATCATGCAAACTGCCTCAGTGTGATGATATTTAATGTACCAGTTATCGTATTTATGTTGAGGCATTGGGTTAAATACTTTGTCAAACTTTTTATCTAGAATATATTGTTTATCGTTTTGGCTAGGCCAATTATCATAATTTTCCCAAATCTTAATCTCATCAATTAATTCATTTTTTTCAAAAATTGGCGCAATTGACTGATATTTTTTATTAATTCCAAATGTCAAATGAGATTCTGGATGGGCTTCTTTGAAGGCTCTACAAGCTATCATATTCATTCCTAGATCCCCAATTTGCCCTTGATTAAATCCTATAGCTTTCATTTAATTTTCGTAATATATACTAGGCAATTCTTGCTTTATTTTCAAATAAAAGTCCTTATCAAATTCTAGTTTGCTTTCATCATAATTCCATTTATAACCACAATATCCAAAATGTTTTATTTGATATTCATATTTATCTTTGCCATTTTCATGTAACCAAGTCATGTGTTTTATATGTGCAACATCTTTAGGCACTTCTAATTTAGTCAAATCTTTATAATTAAATTTATTATTTTTAAGATCTTTATATAAAATATCATTATCCCAATAAAAAGAATCAATACTTAAGTCATTAAATTTTGTTTTAAATATTCTGGACGGGCAAAAGCCGTCTATCCATTGTTTTCCATCGAATATATAATTTTTAAAATTAATTGTATACCAAAAATAGTTATCGTTTAATTTTATAAAATTTATTATATTTTGTATATCTTGTATGGTATAAAATTCATCCCCATCAACAAGCCAAATTAAATCGCATTCTTTAACTTTAAGATATTGCAAGCAAAGATCTCTTGCGGTATGTTCTTTTATATATAATGGATTTGTGAAAACATGGTCTATTTTTTTATTTTTATAAAGTTCTATTAGAGCTTCTGTTGTTCCATCATTTTCTTTATTAATTTCAAAGTATTCAAAAAATGGTAGTGAAACAGCGGAAATTTCACTGATGAGTCCTTGTTCTTTGGCTTGAGTAAAAGAATTCAAGCTATCATTTAAATATTTTAAACAATTATAAGCGCAATAAATAATTCCTATTTTCATAAATTAATCGTCTTTGATTTTGAATTGTCTGTTATATTTTAGTATAGTCCCTAGATAATTTTCAGGAAAACCAGATCCACCAGCGAGATAGTCTTTAAAAGAAAATGTATATCTTAGCTGGCTTCCGTCTGGTTGGAAACGAACAACGTCATTCATGAAATCTTGCCCTAAAACTTCTATTTGAAATAATTCGCTTAACCTAAATTCTAGTTCTACCATATCTATAAAATATTCTTCTGGAATTACTTCTTTATTTTTAATTTTAGTCATATACTTAACCATATCATCTAAGGTAGATATATCTAAGTTAAGCTTATATTTACAATACATTTGGAATTTTCTTCTTAGTGTTTCATGATGATTTACAATTTCTTGTCCATATTTACCATAAACTAATTGAATATCATTACCTAAATAATAACAAAGATAATATTTTGATCCATTTATTGATCCAAAATACTTTGGCGTATCTTTCCTCTTGTTGATGATATATTTGTCTTTATCATCCATTGTAATGATTCGACCACCTATATTAGTTAATCCCCAATGAACTGCTCCATGAAATTCCATATATGGATTATATTTAAAAATATATGGTCTTTGGTCCCAATAAAGTGCGCCTATATCATTTTTTTCAAAATCATTTAATATTGTTGGTAATTCTGAAATAAATTGATCCGTCATTGATTCTGGTGAATCCAAATAAACACAGTATTGTCCATTTTTAATTCCACCATAAAAAAGAAGATGATTCATTAAAAATCCATGATTAGGAGTCCAATTTTGAGTTATTACTTTGCCGTTGCCTTTATTGGCTTCTAATAATTCTATTGTTCCATCATTACTTGGCAAATTAACAAGAGATACAATTCCATCAAAAGTAGGATAAATATTCTTTATCATTAAAGAGATATGTTCCTTACGCTCTTGAGTCATTGTTAGCAAAAGAGGTTTTAGCATATTTTATATTATATGTTTTATTTATAAGCTATGCAATATTTATTTTAAAGCGTTAAATGCATTTATAATGTTTTGAGCGATTGTTGATTTATCAAAAAAATTGATATAATTTTGTGCATGGTTTTTTGTTATATTTAAATAATAACTATAATTGTTTTCAATATCCAACACTTTACCCGCGATTGAATAAGCATTTGGATCACATGTTAATTTAAAATCCCAAAATTCTAATGCTGTTTCGTTGTCATTACATAGTATTGGTATACAATTACATATAGAAGCTTCTATTGGTGGTAAACCTATTCCTTCAATAAAACTTGGAAATATAATATATTTTGATCTATTGTATAGTTCATTTAAAGTAGAATCATCTACAATACCCTCGTATATTCCGAAAGATGGGTTGTCTGGTCCAACAATAGTCAATTTATTTATATCAAATTTTGTAAGATTAAAAAAATCTTTTATTAAGGAAAATCTTTTATTAGGATCATTAGCGCGACCAACATATAAAAATGGTATATCTTTTTTAGAGTTAAGATTACTTACTTGTTTAATAGCATCATAAATTATATAACTATCTAAACCTAAATAATTTTTAATGTTATTTTTAACTGTTTGACTATTGCTTAGAATAAAATCTGCCCTAACAAGCTTTTCTTTAGTTTTATTTAAATCAAAAAACTCAGTGTTAAATAAATGAATTGGTAAATCTAAAACTTTTTGAAAATATTTAGCGTTAGGGTTTTTTTGTTTAAATTCGTAAGCTTTATCTATTTCTGTGAAATCATGAGAATATATAAAATCTGGATTCTCTTCAACAATTTGATGTCCTAAAGAAATTAAAGCGTCTTCTATTCTTGAGATTTGGTCAAGGTTCTGATTTCTCCATCCAAATGTTTTAATTTTTAAAGACATTTATTTATTATAGCCTATTTTTATTTCTGTTACTTCTGTATCAAAAAAGGTTTTCTGTAAATTTATTTTGCTTGTGTATCTTTCATAATTCGCAGAATCTACTTGTTTAGCTAGACCATCTGCTTTTTGAGCTTTATCTACTAAATCAAAAACTTTTTTATTTGTTACAACTAAATGTTTATACTCTTTACTTTTTAATATAGTTTCCATTTTCTCTTGTCCAATTTGTGATTCTATCTCGTTATATAACCTGAGATAATTATCATTTTTTTTATTTAAAAATAAATTTTTAACTTCTAAAATTGCAAGCATATCAAAAGCATAACCGTAATCTAAAGAAATTTTTAACATTTTATTCTTCAAAAAATGGATCCTTGCCATTTCTACCTTGATGATGTTTTCCATCTGAAATTCCAAGATGAATAAATTCTATATTCGTTTTTACTAATCTTGGGTGATTTTCTGGATCTGGTCTAGGACACCATAATTTAAGAAAATCTATATCTACTTGATCCGCAGAATAACTATCTTTATATAAATTATTTATTCCATGATATCTTGCTATATCACTATTTAAATTTACACATTGAAAAAATCCACATCCAGTTCCATCTATTGATTCAAAGCATTCTTTAGTTTTGATTCCATTGATAAAATCATTATAATTTTTATGTGTTGGTATAAATATTCTATAAGAACCATAAAATTTGTTTATATCTATCGTATTAATATCTAATAATTCCCTAAAGTTGTTTGGCATGATGATATCTGAATCTAAAAATACAACCCAATCTTTAAATTTTAAATTATGTATAGCGAAATTTATTGCTCCACCTTTATTAAATTTAGAATTATTTTTATAAAAATCTGGATATATTAAACAATTAACATCTTCTTTTTTACATAAATTTTGTGTTCCGCTGTCGTCTAAAGATGTAACAATAATGGTATTATCAAAATGCTTCTTATTTAAAGGTAATGTTATTTCTAAAAAATCTGAATAATTTTTACAAACAATAATTAATTCTATTTTTTTATTCATTTTGGATGAAGAGCTAAAAATCCTTGGGCAATTGTTATTACTTGTGAAGTATGAGTGTTTTTAAATAATTCAATTGCTTTATTTAAAATAGTTCTATATTCTGCTGGAACAGCATTTGGTCCAAGTCTAGCTACAGAATCTTCATAACGATCTTGTTGATCATATAACATCGCATCATCTAGAAGAATAAAATCCTTTGCTCCTTTATCTATTCTAAGTTCCTTGATAATTTTTAATTCATTTAAAGCTGGTAGTCTAGTTTCTGGATCACCATCAGAATGCTTGGTAAGTGGTTTATGCCCAAGATTGTAATCGCTATTTGCAAAGTGACTATCTAGCCAAAAGAAAATTGGATCATTTAATGATAATCTTGGAAGTATTGATTTTAATAAATCTGGCCCTTCAGCATGAAAAATATTTACTCGACCATCAAAAGAAAATGTTCTTTTAGAATGATCCGCTAGTTCCTTATCAATGTCGCATGAAATGAGTAATTTTTGTCCATACTCAGGCTGTATCATTCTCATTAAACCTGATCCTAATCCTGTGCCAGTTTCAAAAAAGATTCTGGTGTTATATTTGAAAATCCAATCAATTGTTTGAATATCTCTTAATGCGCTCATAGTTCTCCTTATTATCTATTTATAGTCGCCCAGCTTTCATGTGATTGAAAAACTATCTCTAACGAGCAAGATGCTATTGCATTTTGAACTGAACTCCAGCTCAAATCATGTCCAGCGATAATTCCATTTTTCTTAACTTTTAATTTCCATGAATTTATATCTTTTATTACGGCATCTTCTTGATGATTGCCATCTATATAAACAAAATCTAATGACTCATTTTCAAAATTATTTAATGCTTCTTGCCCAGTTTTCTTAATATGGGTTATATTATTAATATTGATAGTTCTATTTTTGAAAACTTTCTCGACTTCATTAAAGTCAATACTAGAAGCTAAGTCATTTTGATCATAACCATTCTTCCAAGGGTCAATTGTGTAAACTTTTTTAAAAAATTCGCTCATTATAACTGCATTTTCTCCAGCAAAAGTTCCAATTTCTACGCCTAAATCCATATCTATTTTTCCTTTGGCCCATTGATATAAATCACGAACTTCTTTAATTGAATGTTCTGGTCGCATTGTAGGTATACTCATATTTATTGCCCCCAAATTTTGACTGGAATTTCTTTATGAGGGCGAATGATATAGTTTTTTAATTGTGATAAAGCTTGATATCTGAAATCGTTATCTGAACCACATAAATGTACTAATAAATCTCCAGATCTATAATTATCTTTTTCAAACCAAAAATGAAAATGAGAATTAAATTTTCTTGTGTTGCAAATTTGAGTGATTTGTTGATATTCAGGATTAACTTTTAAAAGTTTAATAATTGCATCTTGCTCCCAATATCCGTTCCAATAAAACTCTTTTTGATCATAAATCTCATTTAAAAATTTTATAGTTTTTTGATCATTTTTATAAAACATTGAACCAGTATTAATTCTATCTATAGAGCCATCATTACTTGTTAGCATTACGCAATAATCATTATTTATAATATCTTCTATTTTAATTGAATGATTCATTATCATTGTATCTATATCCATTGTCCAAACCCAATCGTATTTAGCAATATTATCAATTGTATATTTTATTTTGCCCCAAGGTGCGCCTTTAGAAGGATCCTGCCACTCTTGGATAATACAATCATATCCATGTGTTTCACAATATTCTTTAATTACTGGGCCTACTACATCTTGTAGTTCTTTAAAAGAATTACCATTATGGCATCTATTATCATAAGTCGATACTACTAAAATTTTCATATTTATAAATTATATATTAAATAATAAATATCGTCAATTAAATTGCGTATTTAATATATCATATGTATTTTTTAATCCTTGTTTTAAACCAATTGTTTTAATCTTTAGATTACTTTGTCCAGCATAAATTTTTAATTCGTTATTTGATTCAATTATAATTGGTACTTTATACGAGTCTAATACGTTTATCATATCTGCAATATCTTTAAGAGTATATTTTTCTATATAAGAACAATTAACTTCTTTATCTAAGATATCATTATTTATATAATAATCCACTAATGATAACAAATCTTTCATATAAAAAAAATCCATAATTTTATTGTTATAAATTTTTATTGGTTGTTTTTTAATGTATTGTAAAATGTTATGTTTTATAAACCTTGTATTTAATTCATTTTCATCAAAAACTGCAAAAATTCTTATATTATAAAAATTAGATTCTTTTTGAATTATATTGTTTATTATGTTTTTACTTTTACCATAAAATGTTTGTGCTGCGTAAATTTCTGCTCCAGAACCAAAAGATATAAATTTTTTAAATTTATCTTTATTAATTAGAAGATTATTAAACATTTTTAAATTAGAGTCTGCAATTGATTGATCTTCAATTTTTAATCTAGATCCACCTTTTATAGCCGTATGTATAACTATATCAAAAGCCTTGTCCCTAAACCATTTATTTACAGTTTTGGTATCTTCTAAATTAAAATCTTTTGCTGTTATATTTGTTATATTATAAAGTTTATAGAATGCACTATATATTGATTTAGCTATATATCCATCACCACCAGTAATTAAAATTTTCATTAATTTAATTAATTTTTTAAAAATTAATATTTTTAACTTATTTTAAAATATTATTTTTCTCTTGAAAAATCAGAAAATTCTACAAGAATTGTGATAATTCCATCATTTCTATTTAAAGCTTTTTGATATGCTGGAAGAATATCTTCTGGCTCATTTAATTCTATAATTTCTGTATTATTTGTCATTAATCTAAATGCTTCTGAGAAATTTCCTTTATGTTGGCATTGTGGATCTATTGGTCTTTCTCCTCCAACTGCAACGCGAATTATTAATTTTGGAAGAGATTTGCTATTTGACATTTCTTTAATTTTATCTGAATGATTAACTATTTGATCGGTTGCCATCAATAAAAAATTCCATCTTGGATAAGTTGATATAGGAATAATTCCTTCTATTGCCATTCCATTTGCTAAACCTGCTTGAAGATATTCTGCTACTGGTAATTCTATTTTTTTATTAGATGGTATATGAGATAATGAGTCGTATAATCCTGTTCCCTCATATTCTATAGATTGTCCTAAAAAAAGAGTATCTGGATGTTCGGCAAGCATGCTCATAGCTTTTTTAAGCTCATCAAAATATTTCATAAAATTAAAATTGTACTCTTTTTCCTGCTCCAGCATGTGGATATTTTTTATTATCGTATTGATAGTATATTAATTTTTTTTGGAATAACAATGTCCCATTATAATCACTTTTAAGATAATATGGTTTTTCTCTGCCCCAAATTTTTTCAGTTGGGGAACATACGGATTTTTTATTATCTTCAATTATAAATGTAATAGGAAGATCGTGATTTAAACTATATTTATAAGCTTCATGGAAAGAGCCAGTTTCAGCAGACATATCTCCAACCCAACACCAAACTTTATTTGTTTTATTTTTCAGCTTAATTGACATTGCGATTCCAGCTGCGATAGGCGGAATTCCTCCTACTATTGAACTACAAATAAATTTATATTCTGGTAAATTAGCGACCATAGATTTACCTTCCATAATATTTTGTTTTAAAATTTCTCTAGGTATTCCCTTAAGAAGACCTTGATAATGATTTCTCCAAGCGCAACATACCCAATCATTTTCAATATCAATTTTTTTAAAGATTTCCATCATAAAATCTTCATTTCCATGATAAAGATGAACTGGAGATTTAATTTTTGCAGAATTAAATAAATCAGCTATTTCTTGCTCAAAATCTATTAAGTATTCTTTTATCATGTCAATATTTAAATAAAAATATATCTTTCCAAGTATTATAACCATTTTTTATTAATTCTAAAAGCTTTTTTCTGTCAATTAATGTTGTTTCTGGATTCTTTATATTTGCTGTAACAAGATTAACTATATCTATATATTGAGTATTGATATCAATGCACTCTTCATAGTCTTCTTTCCATCTGCTCATCCAAGGAATTCTATTGAATTGAGGATCAAGAACTAATCTTGGAATACCCATTTGATAGGCAATATGACTTGGTCCATTACAAGTAAATATACCATAACAACTTTTCTTTAGATATTCCAAAGAATCACAAAAACTAGGGTTATTATCAATTAATACATTTGATGGAAAATTAACATTGAAATTACCAAGATTATCAATAGGTTTATCCCAAGCTTTAATTAAAGGAAAATATATCGTATAGTCTGGCAAAAATTCGGCTAATTGTTTTAATAGGATAGGTATATTATAATAAACATAACCTTCTGTGGTACTGCATAACCCGCAATAGATCATCTTTTGTTTATTGGGAAAATGTTTTACTAGAGATCTTGTTTTTTTAATTAAAGAGATGTTTAAATCATACTTCTTATAGTCTAGTGCTAATGGATTCCTATAAAGCAGATCTGGAACATTATATGTAATATTATTTGACTCATAATAATCTTGTATTTCTTTTATTAACGATTCGTCAGAAATTATGGCGTTTTCATGAGAATATCTTTCATCTATTTTATAAAGATCAAATTCACTATGAAAAATACTATATAATGGCTCAAAAACGCTTTGCCTCGTAGAGACAAGATTAATATGAGGTATGCACTTTTGCTTTAATAGATAAGATATTTGCAATGATAGGATACAGTCTCCTAGACCATGTCCACCTATATTTATTAAGTTAGAATCCACCTAAGTATTATAGGGGAATTTTATAAAAAAGTCAATCAGGAAGTATTTAAACCAATGTCAAAAGATATTTTAATCTATTTAAACTGCCAAGTATCTCATCTCGTGTATTTAATAAATCTGAATCTCGAGTTTCATCAAGCATATCATTTAATCCAATCAAAAATTCAATATATGAATCTGTTGCGGTACTAAAATTCAAATCAGAATAATTTGACATTTCAAGATTAAATTTAGAAGCGGCGATTACTCTGCCATATTTACCCATGTATGTTTCAATAAAAGTATCTATGCTTTGATCTAAAAGTTCATAAATCTTTCCAAAACTTTTATGTTGTGAAAATGAAGTTGTTTGCCAATGAAATATTTGATATTGCTTTTGCATTTGTAGCATTGTTGTTTGAATAAGTTCGCCTTTGCCATCTGTTTCTGCTTTAGTTTCAGTTTTAACTTCTTCTACTTGTTGTACTGAACCACAATTTGGCTTACCACAAGAAGCTGAATTTTCTTCTACTTTTACTTCTGGTGCTGGAGCAGTTACTGCTGTATTTGTTGGTGCTTCAACTTTAGTCTCAACCTTTGGAGTTTCTTGCGGTTTGTTCATATTTTTAATATCTTCTGTAAAATCTATTTCTATTTCGTTTGCTTTGCTTTTCTTTTTAGGATTCTGAAAGGTATTCAAGCAGATTGCTACTTTTTGATCTTGAGGTCTTTTAGGTTCACCTTCTTTATTTAAAAAATGCATGCAACGACCCATATAATCTGCTTGTTTTTCGTTGTCTTTTTTTGAAGGTATAGGCATATATACCATTACACATATTTTAATCTAGTGTAAGAAAGAATATGACCTTATCTACTACTTTAGTTTGTTTTGCTGTATTGGTATATATATATTATTTAGTAGAGAGAGTTAAGTAAAAATTAATAAATTTGATATTTTTGGTTTAAATAAGTTTCAACTTGCTGGCGTTCTTGAGTTGTTAAATCTCTATTGTAAACAATTACTTCGGCTATTTTAGAATTGAATGGGTCGTTGAAAGATCCACCTTCAAATATAGCTCCACCAACTCTCATATTTGTAATATCTGCATTGAATTCTGCTGAAAACGATTGCTCATTACTTCCGTTAAGCAAAAAAGAACCATTACTTCCATTTGTTTTTGTTGTTGAAATATACCAAGTATTGTTAGATGTTGGAAGACTAGCTAGAAATGTATCATCTTGGGGACTATAACACCACATATCATCTGTCCCATCTTTCCGCAGAAGTGGCAAAAGGTTTCTTGGAGTTTGGTAATCATTGTAGTCTATATTACTTTGTGAAAATGGTCTTGCATAAGTAGTCAAATTTGCTGATACAAACTTAAAAACAATAAATACAGTTTGCTGTGTAAAATTGGTTGAGGAAAATGATGCCGTTAAATATCTGCTTCCTGCAAAATCTATTACTGGTTTGCCATTTAATTCACTGCTAATAAATGTGGGTTCAGATCCAGAATCTGCAATCATATTGTTATTATTTCCACTCTGATCTGCCCAAGATGTTACTTTATCACCGAATGGATAAGTTCTTCCAGCTCCAGCATTATATAATAATCCTACTTCCGTTGCGGTTAAAGTTTTATTCCAAATACCAACTTCATCCAGAGATTGAGTTCCACCATATTCTTTGCCATAAGAAAGAACAGATCCATTTAAAGCGAATCCGTGCCAATCTGGGTGTTCATTACCAGAGCTAATTACTCCAGTTAAAGTTCCAACTAAAGAACCATTAATATAAAGTTTCATTGTTTGATTACCTAAATCATAAGTTCCAGCTACATGATACCAAGTGTCAGAATTTAAAGTAGAGTTCTGTTGTATAGTTTGAAAACTATTACCATCATTTTCATTTCCTGTTGCAATAGCAAACATAATTCCCGCCAATCTTTCATATGGATCATCTGGAGCAATATTTTCAAAATAAAATCCAAGACTACCAAAAGCACTACCTAGTATTACAAATGGAGTATTACCATCTGGAATTTTAATCCAAAAAGAACAGCTAAAATTTTGAGGATTTGTTGTTTGATTTAATATTTGCTCATTTGTAAATAATCCTTTTGAGCCCTCTTCAAAATAAAAACTATTATTAATTATTCCAGATGAGCTTGCATATCCATACTCACTAGCATTAAATGTATAATTTCCAAGATCTGCTGGTATATCAGATAATCCACCATCATTATCACATTTCCAATATGCAAGAAGATTAGACATTAGAGTCGATTGTTCTGTTATATTTACTCCACCATCTGCTTTTAACCAAAGAAATAATCCACCTAAACTTGATGGAAGAAAAGGTGTTCTTGGAATTTTGAAGGTTGTATTTTTTTTAAGATTTAAGTTTGCTTGTTTTTTAATACTAAAAGCCATAAATTATATTACACTACTCTTTTAAATAATTTTTGATATCTTTAATTAACTTTTGCCTCTTATTGCGTTCTAGTACTGTAATGAAAGTAGCTAATGATATTGGAAAAAATATCCTAAGAAAAAACTGAAGGTGATCTTCTTTACTTAATAAATCAAAGTAATTAATATAAAGGTCACTTAGCCCCCAAACCGTAAAAAGCATCGCTGGCACAAATGATATAAAAAACAACCTATCATAAGATTTTAAATCTTTCCACCAGTTCTTAATTTTAATTGCCATATATGGGCTTACACCATATTAAATAGGAGTTGCTTCTTTAGGGTTTGGATTTGAATTTACTGGCGGAACATTCTTTTCATTTTGCTGTTGCTGTATAGCTTGTTGAACTTTTTGACTTTGCTGTTGTTGTTCTTGGTTTTGATTAAAGTCTTTCATCTTTTGAGCTTGATCGTTATTAGCGGCAGTTTCTTCTTTCGCTAAATCTGATACTTCATCTTTCTTTTCTTCTTTTGGCGCTTCTTCTTTTTTATTATCTAATTCTTTTGATTCAACTTCTACTGATCCACCACCAGCTGGAACATCATAACTTTTGCCCATGATATCAAAAGATATTGGAACTGAATGTCCAGAGCTAGTTAAGGTTATCTTGCCATTTTTATCTTTGTTGATTGATATTTTGATTTTATCCTCGGCATAAGAAGTTTGAATTAAAATTATGGCTAATAGTATATATATTAATTTTTGCATAAATTTGTCCTTAATCTTATTTGTTTCATCATGTATCCAACCATAACATAGTATTGATTTGTATCTATAACTGGTTTTGGTTTTTCTTGTAAACTCAATATCCAAGGTTGACTATTCTCACCTATTGGTTCTGCTCTACATACAAAAGATGATCCTTCATCAACTGGAACATATTCAAAATCAAGACCAAGATTATGTTGTTTTATAGGTCCAACATTTTTTGTATAGAAAAACGCACAAACGGCACCGATTGGAAATAACATAAAATAAAACAATAACTCTGATCTTATAAATGATTTCATTTTTCAATTTGACCAGATGCAGTTTGTATATCTAATTTATTTGTTGTTTCTTTTAAGGCTATTGAACCTAAAGCTGTTATAATTAATAAAACTATAAGAGCTATAGAATAATGAGTTTTCCTTTGAGTTGCCTTTTGTATTCTATATTGTTGAAAATTATTTATAAAATCTTCGGTATCTTTTTTAGATGGAAGACTTTTTTCATAACTATGCAACAATAAATTTTTCAATTGATTATCCATTTCTTTTAGATATTCTACGACAAGCAAGTAAAGAAATCAAACCAATTCCAAATAATTGTATCGCAGATGGTTCTGGAACATTAGCAACAACGCTAACTATTCCATCTGTTGTAAATGAACTAGTATTCCAACTTAGATCACTTGAATTTAAAGTTGGTAATGCAACATCTAGTTTTGTTATATCAAAATTTGTAGCATCAATACTTCCAAAGTTAAATAGATCATATGAATCTCCACTAGAGAAATTATAAGTATCTAATACTTCAAATGTAAAGTTTGTACTTGCTCCAAGAGTTAATAAATTAGTAACATTGATGGCATCATAGGTAACTCCTCTTGTAGTGGGCGCGCCTATTTGAAATGCAAATGTTCCATTACTTCCATTTAAATCATAAGCGGTAAGCAGACCCGGACTATTGCCCGGAGCCACAATACCACCATTTAAAGTCAAGCCTTGTACGCTACCAGAGCCACCTAATGTACCTCCTGTATTTACTATAACATCTCCTGCAGTTCCATTTATTGAAAGTAAACTTCCATTAATTGTAGTACTTCCAATAGTACCACCTAAATTTACTGTAGCAGTTCCAGCGTTTACAATAGTTGTTCCAGCTGTACCAGAAA
>Ga0214921_10000279_pt1 | contig 100661 bp, 86 predicted proteins | sample LL1505_MetaG_FD_177992 | JGI IMG/M metagenome (GOLD analysis project Ga0214921, IMG submission 177992) | Freshwater microbial communities from Lake Lanier, Atlanta, Georgia, United States - LL-1505 | ecosystem: Environmental > Aquatic > Freshwater > Lake | place: USA: Georgia | collected... | reverse complement strand
TTGGAGGCCGAATCGACGAAGTGCGTTCCAGTAGGTAGCGACATGAATGTAGTCTGTCAGAACAAGAATCAACGTGAAAAAAAGTCGAATTATATGACTTGGGGATATAAAGATGTTAAGTATGACGGATGTCCGGATGGATATCAGAGGGGTGTATGTGATGGGAATTATTATGACGGGACACAATTGTTCGAAAACACAACTAGCTGTTTTCCGGAAACTAACAACCCAGACCGGATGTGTAAGAAAGAGTTCGGAATATTGTCATATTCTGAAAAAATAATTGCAGATAATTGTAAAATAGGAAATATAAGGGCGAAATGCGCAAATACAAATGCGAAATAAAAATTGAAAGAAAATAAACAGTTATTTTTAGGAACTAAAAAGAAGAAAATGTATAGAACAATTCAATCTATTTTTAATTCAATTACAAGCCAATGCGTTTCTGTTGTTGGATGTAAAATAACAGTTCAACAACCTAATGGAGAACAGATTTCAATAAATGTTGAAAATGTTCAAGAAAGACCGGTTCAACCTGAACCTGTTCAACCTTGCAAACCTCAACCTGACTCTTCTTATTTTCCACAAGGTAGACATTCCGGAGGAAAATCTCGTCATACGATTCGAATAGTCCAACCAAAATACGCAAAGCATTCAGAATTGATATTCGATGTTTTGAGCATGTTTTTTGAAACTGGTTCGATTCAAGGAATTGAACCATTTTTTCAAGTTCCCCATTCTCCCCAAAGAGAACTATGTGAAATAGTTGAATACACAAAACCAATGATATATTCAAAGATCGTCATGATTTTGGTTCTGAAATTGTATGAAACGATGACAGCCCGTGAACACAATCCGCATCCATATTTTTTTGTTTTGAAGACTCTCTTTCAAGTCAATCAAAAAAATCTACGAAATGAATATTCTGAGCGAATCTCTTCATTTGTTCAGAATATTGCGTCGAGACAAATCCCCCCAGAATCACTTGTGAATCTGATTTTCGAGTTTGGAAAATATGTTGGAAAAAACTTTTTCTTTCAAACATTGCATGAGTCTCGACATTACCGAGTTACTGGAAGTAGAACGAGCCATATCTTTAACGAGAAAATATCAAATTTCATTGTTGATTTTTTCAAAAAAAATCCAGAAATCAATCAACGAGCGATTTCAGTATTTGGAGAACCAATCAATATATGGTGATTATTGAGTGTTCGCGCTCAATGAATTATAAAATATAAAAATTACTTAACTTTCGGAGCTAAAATCAACTTCAAGCACCCAAGGCTCCCGACCTTATATTGAATAATAAGAGGGAAATCATTCTTGATGAACATCTCCACACTATTGCTCAAATGAGTGCATTTTGTAAAAAGAACGAGCTGTCTCAAATTATAATAGCCCTGAATAACCTCATGTGAATCATTCATTTTATCAAATTTGAGTCCACTGTGCTCACTACAAACCGTCTCCTGATCCGCAAAATCCCCGCTACACGCAAAAATTAACTTGTTCCCCACATTCTTGATTTCAATAATCTCCGCCAAATTATTCATATCCTTACAAATTTTTTGGAAATCATCACTGGGCATACTGATAATATTATCAAATTTCTGTGGAGGAATATTAATGTCATCGTATTTAATATCCATTAGATTCAGCTTATAATTTGTAACGCTATTCTTTTCACTGTTCTCAATTTTAATTCCCAGCTTATTCTCATCATTCTCAGCAATGTATAATGTTAAACAGTCATTACTATTTGAAATGGTCTTAATCAGTTTGTGAAAATACATCATACTAACTCCAACTAACATCCGCCTCTTACAATAATAAGACTCAAATCGTGCCCCCTCCAACTTCAAATGGACCATAATATTCACAGTGCTATCCAGCGCCACAATCTTAATATATCCTTTTTCATCATCATTCGGAGACTCGCTATTCCCCTTGTGAAATTCAATATTGATATCGGTTAGGATATCTTTTAAAGCTTCGACCAGCGTCTTAAAAACTCCGGTTTGGACAGTTTTACATTCCATAATATATTCGGACATCGTATATAACTATTCCTTCTAAATCTTTTAAATCATTTTTACGAAAAAGTGATTTAAAAAAATCCAGACATTTATTAATGAATAATTATAATGAGTTCTTTAAAATTCCCACTCCCAGAGTTTGTTGATAAAATCAATCAACACGAAGAAATGATGATGCGCATATTACTGCGAAAGAAGAATAATCCAGTTGATATACCGGAAGCACATTCTTTGAATATATCGGTAAAGACAGCGTGTTGCTATATAAATGTCCGATATAATATGAAATTGATGTGTCGAAAGTTAGAGGAAAAAGTCGGAACCCCTGATTTTCCTATAAAAACGATTAATTACACGAAAGTCGAAACCGATGTTATTGATGACAAAATATTAGTCAAAAACAGCAAACTGAATAATAATTTTTACAATTCAATTTGTATTTCAGTTCAAATCCGTGAGAAGAAGTGTATCAATTTAATGATTTTTACGAACGGGCGTATAACATGCACTGGTTCCAAAAATGACGAAGATGGACTTGATGCAGTCCGACTATTAATCACAGAAATGAAGAAATTCCCCGAAATTTTTGAAACAGAAGCCGAACAATCAAGTGCGGACGTTCTCAATTACGATATTGTTATGATTAACAGTAATTTCTTCGTCGGTTTCTTCATCGATAATCACAAGTTGTATGACATTTTAATTCGAGACCGTGCAATATACCAGCTTTTCAGTAGTTATGACCCCCGTGTTTACCAAGGCGTGAAAATATATTTCATGTGGAATACGAACCAGCTTGTGAAAAATGGGGTTTGCGTCTGTTCCAAAAAGTGTAAATTTTCCGCAAAGAAGAAGAGGGGGGACGGTGATGGAGACTGTCGCCGTATTTCAATCGCGGTTTTCGGAACAGGTAAAATCCTGATTGCTGGTGCAAAGAATGACGCTCAGTTGAATGACACGTATTCTTATATTGTAAAAATATTACAAGATAATTATATTAATATTGTTCAATATTCCGTAGAGGAAAAACAGAAATTATTGAATGAAAAAATTACGAAGGAATAAAAATAGAATTATGTGCTTACAAACTCGTCTTTATTTTCAATATGTGATTTGAATTGAGACGTACTCGGATGTAAATTATCAATTTTCTCATTTAATATTATTGAATTATTCAACTCAGAATGGCGGTTCAATATTTTAATAATGACATTATTTATTTTTGGGCTATAACTGATTCCATTAATATTGAACATGTCTTGTGGTTTCTTTGTTAGACATTCCCCAATACAAGCACAAGACAACTCAAACCACGCTTTCTCAGCGACTGATTTTCCGATTTTATAAGACCAATATCCACCCTTAATATTGCTTTCATCCTCCCATTGTGGGAAGATATCTTTTCTCATTAAAAAGAACATTCCTTTTGTGAATGTATCAAAATCTTGATAGACTCCGAGGAATTCTTCAACTGAATTTATTTCAGCTACTTTTGTGTATGTATCTTTTGTCCAATTCGTGTCATCCAACGAATGAAACCATAATACCCAAGATGTATGTAATTTGTTTTCCATTATTATTTTATATATAAAAATGTCTTTAAGTCATTTTTACAAACTGGTCAATTCATCAGTTGAACTAATTTCGAGGATTCGACTAATGGCCGCACGAATATTTCCTTCGTGTTTTTCAGATGATTCAACTCCGGACAAAGTATTTTTACTCAATTCTTTCTTATCGAGTTTTTTATTAACAATTTTAAAATAGTCAGTGTTCTCAATATCTTCGAGGACGCGCTTTTGCTCTTTTGTTTTTGGGGGGCAATAAGGTTCAGATGGAGAATATGGCTCGAATGGGGCAAATGGCTCGAATGGTTCCGCTGGTTCAGCTGGATGGTCGCATCCATTTGGGTATATATTTGTATCGTAATAGCTACCATTAATAAAATTACCGTTCATTCCATTGATTGGGATGCAATTACTTGAATTCCAGTTGAGAACTGTCTTCTCCAATTCACAATAATTCAATAAACCATTTACATTACATTTCAAATAATAACATCCTTCTTTAAAGTATAGATGAAGATTTTTAATATTGGAAATTGGAGTATTCGGGGGAATATTATTGAAGAATGGTTGAAGAAGCTTGAAAATAGACCCATCAAAAACTGTATTTATTTCTTCTTCTATTAATTTGAGAGTATCACACGTCTCTGATGTTTTAGATGCGCGTTCATAATAGCAAAAACAGAATCGCAATCTTTTATTAACATATGAAATAAAAACAGTTCCAATATTACCAGTGCATTGAAATTTCTCAATATATGTGAGCAAAAATTCGCGCATAATATCAAGTTCATCGCAAGTAATTTTTACACATTCTGTTGTTATATAATCATAAGTTAGGAAACTAAATAGAATAAGCCTTCGATTTTTATAAAAGTCAGTATTGAAAATACATAAATCTTTACTAAAATTTTGTGAGTTTAATTGTAAATCAAAAACGGTCCTAGTCAGCGCATTTACTACTCCACATATTTCACTTGATGACATAATATTATTTATATTTTAATTATTCAAAATATTTTTTAATAATGTATATTTCTCATTATCAATAATCGGACCATTTGATATATCATTATCTGGTTCATATGGCTCGCTTGGACAATACATACAGATACCACAATTTTCAAAATCTGCATATAACAATGTATATTCAAGATAATTCGGAGTATCTAAATTTATATTTTTTTGGTATCGCAATTCGCGTGTAATTGAATTAATTGTATTTTTAATTGAATCTAATTCATCTTTTATTTTTTTATTTGTATCATTCTTAATTATTTTAAATTCTCCATTTATTATTTCTAATTCTCCTTTTAGTGATAAATTATTCTCTCCTTTTATTTCTTCTAATTCTTCTTTTATTTCTTCTAATTCTTCTTTTATTGATAAATTATTCTCTCCTTTTATTGATTTAAGTTCTTCTTTTATTTCTTCTAATTCTTCTTTTATTGATAAATTATTCTCTTCTTTAATTGATTTAAGTTCTTCTTTTATTTTTTCTAATTCTTCTTTTGTCAATGAATCCGTTTCATTTTTTAATAAATAATCGTTAATCTTTTTTTCTAAATTACAATATAAATTACATAAACTATTTAATCTATTCGTTATACAAGATTCCATTATATTTTTATAACATAAAAATATAATTTACAAATACATATTTATTCAGTTCTAGTAACCTCTGATGTTTCAGTTGCTTCAAGAAGAGCCCTCAATTTAGCTTCAATCGCATCATTACTGCTACTTTCAGTAGTTGAACTCGTAGTAGTTGTAGCACTATCTTCAATATGACGAACAATAATTTCAGGGACTTTTTCAACTGGTTTATCAGTCTTTACTTTTTCTACTTTAATATTTCTATTTGATTCAAAAATATCTCGAACAGGTTCAAATGGCTCGAATGGTTCAAATGGATAAGCACGCTCTACACAAGTTTCATATAAATCAATATTAAGCGTTCGTTCTCTAACTGGTTCTGGTTCTGTTAATGAAATTGTTTCTTTATCTGAAGAAGAAGTAATATCACTAACAGATGGTAAAACAACACTAATTTCATCTCTTACATCATAAGCTGGTTCTTTATTTTGAACTGGAAGATACACAACTGGTTCTTTATTTTGAACTGGAAGATACACAACTGGTTCTTCATTATTAACTGGAAGATACACAACTGGTTCTTCTTTTTCAACAATTGGCTCATTAACCTTACTTTTGTTATTATTAAAATAATCATAGAAACACGCTGCAACAGAAGGAGGAAGATTTTTAATTCCATAATTCTTAAAAAGAAACATATGTAAAGCATCATATGGACCCCATGTTACGGTATGATTATCAGAAGAACCAGCACATGATTTAAGCGCTGCGATAACTTCTGATTGAGAAAGAGTTGGGAGAATGCTTGGATCAGCATCAATGACAACAATTGGAACAGTATCAGTAATTTCAAAAAATCCGGAAGATGTTCTTTGACCAAAATTAATAAGAGTTTCCGTTGTAAATACAATACTATCATATTCTAAAACATCTGCTGATTCGTGTCCAAATCTATCGGTAACAAGTAATGCAGAATATGTAGTCGTGGTTAATGACGACTCTGATGAAACTTCAACATTTAATGGGATACCGATTACATTTGGTTTATTATTAGGAATAATATAAACAAGTAATGGAGAACTAAAAAATATTCCCTGATTCATTTTAAGGATAAGAGCGGAATAGTCAATATAACTCCAATTCTCTTTAATAAGACAGACATCACTTTGAAGACGATTCACGATATTTGCGCAACTGCTCATTTATATGATTATATAGATTTTATTTTTTCTAAATAGATTAAAAGATTTTATATATAATAAATAATGGTTGCTATACTAAATAGAATCTTTACATTCTTATTTAATATGTTTTTTGAGTTAAGATATTTCCAGAATAAAAATCTATCAAAAGATGTTTCAATAAAGAATATATACTTTATTTATGAAGATGAAGTAATTGAACATTCAGATTCAATTAGTAATCTAAATGACAAGATAAAATATTCATCGTCTATATCTCTTGCTTTTTTGAAAAAAATAGTTAAGAAAGATTGTATAATTGAAATTATATACCGCAAAAATAATAATGATTATATTATAAATTTTCCAAGTAATACAATTGATTATTTTCCACTTTATACAAAAGATGATAATTTAAGAAGAAATCCAAATAAAATTGTTGAAATTGATTGCTGTCAAGAAGAAAGAGTAGAAGCTCTTTCATTATTACTAAACTATGGTGGCCCACTAAATGACTTTTATATTTCTAAAAATAATGGTATTCCTCTAAATCGCATTTACAGTCATAAACTTAATAAATTCCCATTCAGAGGAATGAAATATAAAATGGAGGATTCTTTTTTGAATGAGTATGAAATTGATTCAGACCAAGTTTTAAAAATAAAAAATAATTTAGATGAAACTAAAATAGTCAATGATGAAAAGAATGAAAAATATATATTAGAACGTTTTAATCATTTTAGATTGGATGGAAAAATGATATTTTATGGAATTATAAGCTGGATATTTGGAAATAAAAAAGAGGAATAGATATATTTTTTATCTAATTATATTATAATGAATCGTATATTCCCAGATTATTACAGAGGCCCCGCAGGTAAAACCCCGACGAACCCTTTTGACCGCATTGATAAGCTCGATAAACAACAGGCGTCTTATTTAGGAAACAATACTTATTTATTAAGTGTTAATACTCCTGCGCCAGTTTCTTATGAAATGGGAAATGGTGTTTATGGAAATTATGATGGTTTGCGATTGAAGGCGAATCCTTACAACGGATGGAAGGCTGAACCCGCAAATAATAAACTCATTGATAGTGATTACTTGTTCGTTCCTCAGGGAACTCCTTTACCACTCGCAAATGAGATGATTTATTCTCAAATTCCGAAGGATAGTATGTTTGCTTTTGCGAAGAATCGCGCAAGTCCTAACTGTCGGTCAGATTATTCTACATCTACTGGTCAGGTTTGCACAACTCTTAAACAGCAGTCTAATATTGGTGAAAAGAGAGGTGGAAATAAGCGTTTTCCCGATGATTCAGTTTAGAGGTATAGCATTTTAGATAAGAAATCGTCTGTATTTTGCTTTTTGAGATATTCTTTTATAATATCTGAATTAATTTTAAGTGGGAACTGAATGTTCTCAGTGAAACGGCGCATATTTAGTTTAAGGAGAATTGTTTCAATACATCTCCTTAACTCACGGACGCCTTGTTCATCAGTGTATGTTTCAATAATTTCTTTTATTAAATCATCACTAAATACAACCGTATTATCATCGAACCCAATATTCTTATTAAGTTCTTTTATTATGTAATTTTTTGAAATATTTATTTTTTCAGTTGTAGAAAATCCAGAAAGGTTTATTTTAACGAGGCGGTCTTTTAATATCGGATTTAATAGGCTCTCATCATTATAAGAAAAAATAAATAGGCATCTTGATAGATCTAAATCGATTCCCGAAAAATATTTGTCTTGAAAAGATGAATTTTGTGTCTGGTCAGTTAGGTGGGTAAGGACGCCAATTATTTCTTCTCCGTGTTTTGTCCCACTTACTTTATCGAGTTCATCGAAGAATATAATCGGATTCATTATTTTAGAGTCCATAATTATACTAACGATTCGTCCCCAGTTAGCTCCTTCATAAGTATAGTTGTGTCCTTCAAGAAAAGTCGCATCAGTTGCTCCTCCAAGAGCAATCATATGGAAAGGTCGTCCAAGTGCTTTGGAAATTCCATTCTTAATAAGGGAAGTTTTCCCAATTCCGGGGGGTCCTTGAAGGGCGATTATATTTCCGGATGATTGTGGATTCGATATCCATTGACAGACAACTTGCATTATTTTATCTTTTGCTTCGACGTGTCCAAATATACTTGAATCCATTTTAGAACGAACATCCGAAATAAAATGATTAATATTATCGGATGGGTCTTTTATTGAAACAGGAAGATTTACATAATTACCGAAAGGAATTTTGAGGATACCTTCCATCCAGCGATTGAGCTTGAAATATTCGGGGTCCGAAGTTTCCATCATTTCGAATTGTGTAAAACGTTGCATGATGTTTCTTTTAGTAGCTAATGGAATATTGAATTTAAGAATACGGAATCTTTCAGGAATATCCGAGAATTCGTATTCATTTAATTCCTGTTCTAATTTTTTTAACTCGTGTCTTTCTTCTTTTGATAGCTTTTTCCAATAATTGAACTCAGTCTCCGTCATTATTTCGTATTCTTTTGCTGAGATGTCTAGTGTTTTAAGTGTCTTAGCTGAAACTTTTTTTTTGCTAATTATAAAAGTATTTTCTACTGGTTCAATTTCGGAAGTATCTTTTTTGGATATTTTAGAAAGTGTTTTAGATTGATTAGAATCCGCACTTTTTTTCTTCTTAGGTATTTCATTATCTTCGTTCATAATGTTTAATTCATAGGAAGTATTTTCTTTTTTCGGTTTTTTTATTTCGCCTAAATTTGAAAAAACTTCTGAGAAAAATCTTTTTTTTGGCGAATTATTATTTTCGGAATCAATCATTTATTAATAATATTTTATTTTTATTTAGGAATAAACTAAATCAAACAAAAATTACGACGCCGACTAAGATAAAGACTCCGAATAAAACAAAAAATTGATTTAAAAAAAACCAATTTAAAAGAAATATAACAGTATATTATAAATCTCTTTATTAAATATGTCTAAACTACTTCAAGAATTATCAGACGTTAGCAACATTGCAAATATTACAGAGGTCAAATTCGGATTATTGAATCCGGAGGCTCTGAAAAAGGCTTCGGTATGTCATGTAACCATTCCGGAGACATACGATGGAAATGAACCAAAGGAGAATGGTCTCTTCGATCCGAGGATGGGAGTCTTAGAGAGGGGACGTATTTGTCCAACTGATGACTATGACCATACGATATGCCCCGGCTACTTTGGACATATTGAACTTCCACTCCCCGTATATTGGATTCAACATATGGACACAATTATCAAATTACTTAGATGTGTATGTATTCGATGCGCGAACTTACTAATTGACAAATCGAACCCGATTATAATGAAAGAATTGAAGAAAAAGAATGGGGCGAATGCTTTCAAGTATGTAGCCGATTTATGCACGAAGCAGTCGAGCAAGAAGTGTATTTACAATGGAGGTTGTAATGCGGTTCAACCGACCATATACAGAAAAGTTATGGGAGACAAATACAAGAATGATAACATCATCCAAATTGATGCTGAATATTCTTCTGATGCTTTTAAAGATGCAAATGAGAAGAAGTTGAAGTTCATGCTCCCAGTTGAGCACGTCCTCAACATTTTCAAAAAGATTACTAATGAGGATGCGGAATTACTCGGGTTTGACATCGTGGATTCCCGCCCAGAGTGGATGATATGCACAGTTGTTCCTGTTGCTCCTCCCGCAGTCCGCCCTTCCGTTCGTCAGGACAACAATCAGAGAGCCGAAGATGATTTAACATCGAAAATCGCAGAAATTGTGAAGAATGTTATCCTTCTTAAAAAGGAATTGGAGAAGGCTTTGAAGAAGGATAGCGACGTCGAGAAGGAGAGTTCCGCGCGTCAGATTAATTTGGTCCATAATATGATTCAGTATCACGTCGCAACGATGGTTGATAACGAAATCAAGAATATTCCAGTTAGTAGCCGTCGAAGCGGACAGCCGCTCAAAATGATTCGTCAGCGGTTGAAGGGAAAGGAGGGTCGTATTAGGTCCAATATTATGGGAAAGCGAGTGGACTTTTCTGGAAGAACTGTCGTCGGTGTGGACCCGAGTATTAGTATTGATGAATACGGCGTTCCGATGAAAATTGCGATGAATCTAACTGTTCCGGAAATTGTTACGAAATATAACAAGGAGAAACTTTATCGTTTGGTGAGGAATGGGCCACTGGTTCATCCGGGTGCGAAGCAAATAACCAAAATGAATTACGATGAGAATGGAATTGCTCATCCGGAGCATATTTATTTGAAGTATATTGACCGAAACAGTGTTGTATTGGAGGATGGAGATGTCATTGATAGACATTTGATGGATGGAGACTGGGGCCAGTTTAATAGACAGCCATCCCTTCACAGAATGAGTATGATGGCCCACAAAGTCAAGGTCATGCCCGGAAAAACTTTCCGTTTGAATGTTTATTGCACAGCCCCCTATAATGCGGATTTTGATGGAGATGAGATGAACACGCATATCCCCCAGAATATTCAGACTGCATATGAGTTGGAGAAGCTTACCGCGGTTCCTACTCAAATTATCAGTCCCGCGAAGTCAGAGCCGATTATTCAAGTGAATTTTGATACGATGGTTGCCGCGTTCTTGATTACGCATCCACACATCAAAATCACAAAGAAAAATGCATTCAATTTGACGATGACAAACCCGCAATTTACGGGGAAGATGCCTTCTCCTGATAAGGATGGAAACTGGCGCGGTCAGGACATTTATTCTATGTTCTTGCCGGACATTTCATTCACGAAGGAGAACAAGAGCTATGATATGGACCCAGTCGACCACAATAAGGTTATTATTGAGAATGGTGTTTTCAAGCAAGGAATTCTTGATAAAACAATTATTGGAAAGACACTGATTCATATGATTTTTGATTCATTCGGTCCCGAGGCTGTTCGAAACTTCTTGGATAATAACCAGAGGATGTTGAACAGATGGCTATCTGAGCATTGCTTTACTTTGGGAATGGGTGATTGTATTCCGACTGTGGATGACAATAAGAAAATCAAGGAGTTTATTGAGACGCGTATTCAGAATGTTAATACAATTATAAAGGAAGCTAATATTGGTATCTATAATCCGGATTTGGACGCAAAATTCATTCATATTAGTTTGGAACAAGATATAAAAGAGCAGTTGGATGGGGCGAAGTATGATTTTGAGAAATATATGAAGAAAACGATTGACAGAAAGAACGGAATGTATATCACTAACAGTTCAGGAGCGAAGGGTGATGTGTTGAGTGCTATTTGTCAGACGCGTGGATTCTTGGGACAGACATCTATTATTGATAGGCGTGTTGCGTTCGGTTATGATAAGCGGACTTTGCCCCATTTTTCGAAGGATGATTATGGCGCTATTAGTAGGGGGTTCATCGTGAATAACTTTTTCAATGGCTTGGACCCACACGAGGTATTTTTTCATCAGATGGGTGGGCGCGTTGGTGTAATTGATACTGCGATCAAATCAGTTAGTTATGACACAACAATTGTAATTTTGGAAAATGGAGAAATTAAATATGTTCAGATAGGTGAATGGATTGATAAACATTTGGATGAAAATAAAAATGAAATTGAGCATTTACCTGAGAAGGAACAAGAGTTGTTGAAATTGAAGGATGGTGCTTATATTTCGACTACCGACGATGATGGTAATGTTAGTTGGGGAGAAATAACCGCGATTACTCGTCATGACCCCGGAAAAGAAATGTATAAAATTTATACTGAGAGTGGACGCGATGTTAAAGTAGTTGAGAGCAAGTCATTGATTGTTTGGAATAAAGAACTGAAAAAATTTATTGAAAAGCCGACCCCAGAAATTAAAGTCGGTGATTATTTACCAGTGAATATGAAATTGGAACGTCCTCCTGTTGGTGATTTTGGGATTGAATATGAAAACATCCTAAGTTCATCAGATGAAAAAATATCTGAATATTTGAGTTCTTTTAATGAATCAGATGCTCATATTTTCAAGATTCCCAATTATGAGAAGACTCTCCCATATCTGTTTTCGAGAATTGGTGTTTTTACTGAAATTGATGGAGATGAATTGACCGTGTATTGGAACCAGATTCCTAATTATCGTGTCGTTAATGATGTTATTTTGGATTCAATTGTTCGCATTGAGAAATTATCAGTATTAGATTATCCAAAGGTGTATGACATTACAGTTCCGAAAACATTGAATTTTGGTCTTTCAAATGGATTACAAGTACGCGATACTGCCGAGTCAGGATATATGCAACGTCGTTTAATCAAGGCCCTCGAAGATTTGAGCGTTAAATATGGTGGGACAGTTCGGAATGGTGTGAATAACATTGTTCAATTCGCCTATGGAGATGATGGTATTGACCCGTGTAAGTTAAATAAGCAGGAATTGAAGTTGATTGAATATAGCAATGATGAGATGACGAAGAAGTATCTTATTACTGAGGAATCTATGACTCTATTGAAGAACATTATGACCGCAGATTCCTATAAGGAGATGACTGCGCAGAAAGATTACATAAATCATCTGAGGGCCGATTATGAGCTGGTCATGGAAATTCGTGATACTGCTCGGAAGTCCTATTTTAAGAATATGAGCGTTATGAACGCAGTGGTATTTTCGCCAGTTTTTTTCCCGAGGACAATCAAGAACGCGCGTGATATGTTCAAGAATCAGTTGAGCAAGAAGTCTGACCTGACGCCGACCTATATTCGCACCCAATTGAACGAATTGGAAACTGAACTTTCACGATATCTCCCCAAGTTTTCTCTCAATATATTCCGCGCTTTGATGTATAGCAATCTTTCAACGAAAGTTTCGATGATTGAGAACAAGTTCAACAAGGTCGTATTTAAATTCGTTATTGATACGATTCGTGAAAAGTATATTACTTCATTTGTTCAACCCGGCGAGATGGTCGGAATCATCGGCGCGCAATCGATGGGAGAGCCTCTCACGCAAATGTCCGTCCCAGCGGAGACGCGAATTGTAGTTGAATTGAACGGCCGAATGATGAATACAACGATTGGTGAGTTCGTTGATAAGACGATTAAAGGTAAAAATGGTGAGATTTTCGTGGATAATACGGGCCATCATACAATTATGGAGGTTCGCGACAAGATGCGGATTTTGTCAGTTTCTCCTGATGAAAAGATTGCTTGGCGCGAAATCTCGAAGGTTAGTCGTCATCCAGTCAATGGTCTGATGATGATTGTCAAAACGCGGACTGGTCGTTCAACTAAGGCGACCCTTTCGCATTCATTCTTGAAGAGGACAGTCAATGGTATTGTTCCTATTGAGGGGTCTAAGTTGGCGGTTGGAGACCGCATTCCAGTTTGTATGAATTTACCGGCTGTTGATAGTGCGATTGAGACCCTTTCAATTTCCGGAATAAAGATTGAATTCGATAAGTTATTCGGTATTTTTTGTGCGGTTTCTTCATACAATTTTCGGCCTACTAAACAAGGATATGTCGTCAATTTATATGGAAATGATGTTGATAGATATATGATTTATTTCCTTGAAAAGAATGGAATTGCTTATGAGAAGCGTGAGAGTATTATGATTGTTAAGTCAGTTGAAATGGCCGTTTTCATTAATGAAACTTTTGTCAAGAATTTTTCGTGTATCTACCAGATGCCATTGGAATTCATTCGTGGATATTTGGAGGGTATCATACACTTTTATGGTGTGGTCCAGATGTCGCGGAAACATGTAGTTATTATGATGGAATGTGCGCGATTGGTCGATATACAGAATTTGCTCAATTATTTCGGGGTGTTCTGTCATTTTGGAGAGGGAGAGATTGTGATTGTTCGGAAGTATATCCCCAAGTTTGCGAAGGAGTTTGAGATTTTGGGATACGAAAAACGTGCGCAAATTAAATTCATATTGGATATTCAGAAAGATACGCGGGAATGTATTGATTACGTGGATAAGATTCCTGCCGTAGGTAATTTGATTGCGGATATTGGTAAGAGGTTGAATCTTTCTGGAAATAGTCGGGTTTATGGGAGATGGAAGGAATCAGAGAGTATTGGTCGGAATACCTTGAAGAAATATTTGAATGATTTTCATGGGGCGATGGGTCGCGTGGATGACTCTGAATTGAAGTTGAAGGTTGGACTCATTGAACAGGCTGTCAATTCTGATGTTATTTGGGACGAAATTGTTTCGATTGATTACTATGATGGCGATGAATTGGAGTATGTCTATGATTTCACAGTTCCGAATGCGGAGAGCTTTATGGTTGATAATGGAATAATGGTTCATAATACGTTGAATAGTGTTTCGTGGGACACTGAAATTATGTTGAAAGTTGATGATGAATTAGTCAGGACAAAAATTGGTGCTTGGATTGATGGAAGAATTGAAAACGCGGAAGAACAGAATGTCGAAAAACATCCTCATGATACAACGTTGGAATATATTCGTGATAAGAAAGTGTATGTTCCTGCTTGCACAGAGGATGGTATGATTATTTGGGATGAAGTTGAGGCGACGACGAGACATCCAGTTATTAATAAAGATGGAACAAATACTGTTCTGAAAATTACGACTGAAAGTGGAAGGGTTGTAGTTGCAACAAAGGCGAAGAGTTTCTTAAAGAGGGTCAATAATAAGATTATTGGAGTCGATGGAGATATTCTTAAAGTGGGCGATTATCTTCCAGTGTCGAATTCTATTGTTTTTGAAGATTATGACAGAAAGTTAAATTATATGATTCCTTGTGTGGAAACAGTTGAATTTGGGACCATAAATATTCATCGTAAAAAAGTTCAAGAATACATATTAAAATCAAAGAATGACGCCGATAAAAAAGTGTTCGAATCTTTATTGAATGAACAAATAATATATGATAAAATTGTAAGAATTGATGAGATTGTGTCAGAATATCCATATATGTATGATTTGACCGTTAAAAATACAAGGAACTTCAATATCTATAATGGGTTATGTATGCGCGATACTTTCCACAATGCGGGTGTAGGGTCAAAAGCTTTGGTAACATCAACTGGTGTTCCCCGCATCAAGGAAATCATCAATGTTGCGAAAACTATCAAGAGTCCCTCGATGGAGATATATTTGAAGGATGAATACGCCGGAGATATAAGTGGCGCGAAGTATGTCAGTAATTACATCGGTTTCACGAAATTACAAGACATTGTCGAAAGAACTATGATTATTTATGAAAACCGGAACGATGAGACGAGTATTGAAGAGGATGTCGAATATATTAGGACATATCAGGAGTTCGCCGATGCAATCGGTATCCCAGTATGTCCAACTGACCAGACCAGCAATTGGATATTGCGCGTCGTTTTCAATAAAGAGAAGATGATGAATAAGAATATTTATTTGTCCGACATTCAAGATGTTATTCAGAGGAATAGCGTAGAGGATGACATTGTGTGTATCTTTTCAGATGATAATGCGAAAGAGCTTATGATGCGCATTCGTATTCGAGAAGATAGCCACGACGGCGACTATTTGGAGTTCTTACAAGAGTTAGAGAAAATCTTAATGGGAATTACTATCCGTGGAATACCGAATGTTGAACAGGTTGAGCCTTTGATGCGGAAGAAGATTGTATATCGCGATGATGGAAGTTATAACCAGACTACTGAATGGTATTTACAGACGATTGGTGTGAATTTGCTGGATGTTTTGATGAATGATAAGATTGATTCGAATCGGACATTGAGCAATGATATTCATGAAATTAATGAGATTTTTGGGATTGAGGCGACTCGCGCAATTATTATTCGAGAATTGATGAAGATGCAGGACTATGAGGTTAATTACCGCCATCTGAGCCTGTTGGGTGATATTATGACGCATCGCGGGATTATTATGCCTATTGAGAGACACGGTATTAATCGGTCCGGTGAAAGAGGAGCAATTGCGAAGGCGACATTTGAGGAGAGCACTGAGATTTTAGTTAAAGCATCAACATTCGCGGAGAAGGATAAGATGGGTGGAGTCAGTGCGAATGTAATGTTTGGACAACTCCCGCGCGTCGGGACCAACTCGTTCGACATCTTATTTGACGAGGTTAAATTCTTTAATGAGTTGAAGAAGATGAAGATGGAAGGTAAAAAATACGAGGAGAAAGTTGATATTAAAGAAAAAATAGAAGATAAGTTATTGAAGGAATATGATGAAAACTTGGGTGATTCAGTGGATAATATGTTCAATTTCTCAGTGGATGCGACCAAATTGACCGAAAAGCCGATGAAGCCCCATATCATTCCGGAGATTGGATTGAATAATGGGCCAGTTGCGAATTCTAAGAAGAAGAAGATTCCGATGAAGAAAAAAGAGTGAATTGATTGATTAAATTTAATTGTGTTAAAAAATTATGATTAAAATTTAAATATATTTTTATTGATAATTCAATAAAAATATGTAAAACTTTATTTCTTGTATTTGGCCTTTTCAGCATCTGTCATTGCTCTCCATTTTTCGCCAATCTTTTTCGCGATGTCAATTATACTTGCGGTTGGGTTATTCTTCTTAACAGATTCACGGACTTCCATTGCGAAAACCATGTAAGCATTCAATTTACGTGGTTTCTTTTCTTTGGTGTCTTTTTTTGCCTTTTTCTCCTTTTTCTCCTTTTTAGCTGGGTTTTCATTCTTTGAATTCATTTTATTCTTATTCTTAGATGATTCAAACGCGCTATTCAACTCCTTTAATTTGGATGCGTCATTTGATGATGCGTTTTTGGGTTTATTATTTCTCCTACGAATAGTTAAACCAACTTTACCTTTTCTATCAGTAGCCATTTATATATAACTTAGAAATAAAAATTGATTTAATTTAAAGAATTACTTTAACTAAATAACTGAATAGAAGAATAAAAATGGAAGATGATAATCAAACTGAAACCGAACATGATTTATTATTAATGGCGGAACCTGAATTAAAACTAAACACTTCGTTTGGTTCCGTTGTTGAAGAAACACAACCAGTCGAATCGAATCAAAAAGAAACGAATACTTCAATTGATCAATCCAAACAAAAAAGATATCCTAAAAGATTCTTTTACGAAGACGATTATGAAATCTTCTATTCGAACAGAAAGAATCGAATCATGATTAAAAACTACAAATTTAGCAAATATCACAATATCAAGTTATCTTCATTCATTCTTCGGTATCACTATGGGCTTAATCAAGACAATACACTGGAAACAAGAATATGTAAAATGATTAATGAATACTTTGAATTCCAGATGAAAAAAGGTAATTTATTGTGCGATTTTTTCATAAATGAAGATGATGGTCGATTGTGGATTGTAATAAAAACAGCTTGGAATGAATACGTATATGATATTACAACACATTTTCTCGTTTTGTGTTGTAATGAAGGAGACTACGAATGGTATTCATTATTAAATTGTGATTATATTGATGACTTGATTGATTATGAAGTTGCATCAAACAAAAAAAATTATGAATTACTAATCTCATGGCTACATAGCTCTTTAAAACACATGTTTCTCATTTCTCGTGATACCACAAATTAAAGGCCCATTTCTCCCCTTTTTCAACGGGGACTGAACGATGGCTCGATTTATAATTTACTTCTCCATTCTTATGATAATTATCAAAATATACCATCCGGCCCATCTTCGGAGAAACTCGAACATTTAGATTAGGAAATTCAGTCTCTCCTCCACCATCTACATCATTCAAATAGCATAAACACGTAAATCGACGATGACGTATCCCCTCATTCTTATTCCGGCTTGGACTTGGGTCCATATGTGTCTTATACTCTTCACCCGCGTAATAATGTATAACTTGGAAGAATGTATCGAAGTTTCTTCCCGGCTTCTTCAAAAGCAACGCAATTTTTTTATAAATTTGGAAAATTTCTTCATCTTCTAAATAATTTAAAAAATGAGAACTCCCCGTTCTTATAGAAGAAACTTTCGATTCTGGACCGGTTCCAACAATGGCCCGTTTCATATGTTCCCGACTTTTCTCAATAATAAAATTACACTCTTCTTTTGTTAATACATTATCAACATAAAAAATGAGCGGTTTTTTATTTATAACTGTCAATCGTTGTTCATCCATAAAGTAATGCGCTATTATTTTTATTCTGTTTTATACTTACTACAAATTCAAATAATTCCATCATAACCCGACAATCAATCTCATTATAATCAATTATATCAGATAAGCTATCGCACTGTTCAAGAACATAATCCCCCTTTATAAAATTCGGAATCAGGAGAATATTCGCCTCTAATCCATTCATAACATTATCATTCCAAAGTGTCTTAATAAACCCAAGTTTATACATCGATTTCGCAACATCTTTCAATGAATATGTCTTCATCCCATCACATACGAAATTTATAGTTGTCTTAAATAATTTAAGCAAATCTATCCACTCAATTTTTTCCTCCAACTTGAAATGATATTGCTTTGATAAAGAAGCTAACATCGATTGTTCAGCGGTAGACCAATTCATTACACAATATGGGGTTCCAAAAGAATCCATGAAATTAATCCAATCCCGAATGTTTTGGACCTCATATGAAGAGTGATGAGTCTCATAGTCAATTTGTTTAGGAACAAACGCCTTGTATAACCAAGAATTATTGTTTTCATAAAGGACCCCAATCAAATACAGATGATTCGTATCCGCGCGTGAGAAATCCCGCTTAAAGTGGAAGCTGTTTATATACTCAAAATCAACATAAAAAATTCGTTTTTTTGGAACTACCAATTTCGATACATCGCACGCGACTTTTTTTGTTCCGCGTAAGTCAGCGACGCTCTTTAAAAATGGTTTATTTGATTCTATGAGAGCTTCATCGATGGATAATTTTCGAATAAAATAATCATTTCTTTTTTCGAGCGTAATATCATTATATGAAGTTAATTCATCATTTTTACTAATAATCGACTGAATTATGCGCTTATATCCATATGTAGAACCATGTTTCATATTTGGTAAAAGCTCGTGGCGCGTCGGATTGAACAAATCCCATGACCGCCCATTCTTTTTTAAATCGAGTATCCATTTATAGGCCTCATTCATCTTATAAAATAAATGTTGCTTATTTAAATCAACTGTATAGATAATATTTTCGTTTGATAAAATAAATGCTCGGGGTTGCGTAAATTGAGAGTCGAATGCGGGATTAGAATTATCTGAAAAATAAGAATCCAGAACCTTCTGCTTCCCATATAAGATAACATTATTCTTCTTTTGGTCGCGATTATTGTTATAAACAATGAGCAACTGATAATATCCTTCAAATGATTGTGATGAATCCACATCTAAAAAGTCGCGAATTATGCTACTATGTATTAATACGTCGAAATGACTGAAAAGTCGCATTTTATCACAGTGCAAGCATCCGTTAAAAATAACTTGGACTTTTTCTTTAATCATTTTCTTCGTCAAATCAATGGATTCGTGGTTCTTATAATCAGTCAAATCATCAAAGTAATAATTCATATGAATACATTTCTTCTTTAAAGAGAGGATTCTGTAATTGTAATTGAGATTCGATTGAATACGTATATTTTCATTGAAAGCATCTGGCTCTTTTTCATAATTATACATCGCCAAATAATCAAAAATTGGTATATCTAACATGTAATTCACAAACGACGATGAATCGATATAATCATTTTTTCTATAATGATTATCATCAAATTTTACTTTTTTATTTTGTTGGTTGGTTGTTTGAATGGAACGTTTCATTTTTTATAATATAGAGTTTTTATTTTAAACTATTTTTTGAGAAGTTTGGTCCGTAATTTAATTTTCTTTTTTATAATTGAATTATTGACTTTAATATTATTATCATTTACCATAATATTCGCTATTCCATAGTTCTTTTTAATTATATTGGGCATGTCCCTCATTTTAAAAATGTAATTCTTATTCTTTCCGACAATATTATAGCAATATTTATTCTGGACTGGGTTCTCCATTAAAACTATTGTGTCGCGCTTCAATGAATTGATGAACGCATAATATCCATTTGGGTTCGATTTTTTCAAGCGCTTTTCTAAGATTATAATATTGATGGCGAGAGCATTGCTTAATAAAAATATATCTACCGCATTCGCTGGATAATCATCCGTAAATATAAACTCTTTTAGTTGTGTAATTGTATTAATATTTTTATATGCATTGTGATTGAAGTGCTTGTATATTTCAATTATGCGATTAATACCGTCTTGAATATCAGTTCCAATATTTGCGAACATTGGCTCCTTATTTATATCAGCATTCGTTATATTCTCTATTTTATCAATCTGCGTATTTTTGAGTTGAATAACTGACCTAATTTCTGGGTTTATAATTGCTAATATGTAAAGGAGCGATGAATATAAGGAGTTTGTATTGCTACAATCATCATAATAATTGAATCGGGGCATGTGGCCCTTCCAGTAAGATGGTAGGAGCATTAATTTCATATCATCCAATCGAATATCTTTATTAACAATCATATATTTGTTCTTATTTATTCCGTTATAAGTGTGGCTTATCTTACTATATTGATGGTCCGTCCTAAAAGTGAATTCCTTCTTTGGTTCATAGAGATATCGAATCTGCTCAAATACACCCTTGGCCCCATCAATTAAAATCTCATCATTCCGAACATTCACGGTTTCATTCAATATTTCATCAATCTTGTCCTCCATTATTTCATCGCGCAACAACCGATTGTATAATATTTCATCCGTTATTTTATCAACGTAAAATGGGAATAGAGCTTTTCCATCTATGGGGCTTCGTTCTAATAATATGAGGCTACATTTTCCATTTTTATACATACAATGTGGGTTTAAGCTACATTTCTTATCCAACTTAGAGCACAACTTCCGAATTGACGGGCGAATGTAGTCCTCAATCGGGAAAGGAAGATATTTAATAATAACGACAATCTTTTTACATATCTTTTGGATGATTCCTTTTAATAAATCTCGGCGGTTCTTTATTTGTTGGTTCTGTATTATTTTAATTATTTCGTCTTTTTCTTTGTTCGATTGAAGAAAGTTGGCGATTTCCATTCGTAATAGCTCATAAGTCTCATTCTGATAAATAAGCGTGTGGCTCATTAGGACGCGCTCATTTGTCTTCTCCTTCGCATTCGAAATATATTTATTAACATCAACATAATATTTTCCAGATGCTTCAATCAAATCAACTGATGTTTTTTCTGGGACGACTTGTATTATTCGATTATTCTCTAATAGGATTGCTATTATGAGACCATTCGCATCTTTGAAAACGCGAGTCGGGTAATACGGTAATTTATACTTTTTAGCCATCTCATTATAGAAGCGGATTGTTTTCGTAAGACGTTGTGGTTTCCAATTTTCAAGGGGGATATCGCTAATTTCACCACGCGGTTTGAATGGAAGAAGAAATCCATTTTCAGTAATAAGACCGACAGATTTATTAAACGAATCTTTGAATTGTGCCTTTATTTTAATATCTTTTGTTTCTTTCAGTTTATCAAGTAATTCGGTCGCTTTGATATCTGGTTTAATCTCGAAATATTCAGACTTTAATGTATTGGTCCGTATTTTGTCCCAAGAAATCAGATGCTTACTAACGCAATTATTCAGAGACATGTTCAAAAACTTGATTGATTCCCCATCTTCCGGAAAGAAGTGGCGCTTCACTTTTATTTTCCCCTTTTCATTGCTTACGAGGTATATCGGCTCGTAATAGCGTCCATCAGTATAAATAAAAACGGACATCTTACTACTTGAATAAAAGTCCCGAATATAGAAACCAACTGGACACAATAAAGCCCGAGAGTTCAGTATATAAATGTTCATTCCCTGTTCATGAAGAACATTCGGGCGCGATAGAAAATCCCAGAGATATTCCTCTGTTATCTTAGTCGTGTCGCTCATCATATATTTCACGTAGTTCTCATATGGGTCAATCTTGTCCGCCTTGAACGTCAGTGATAATTCTCCATTATTCAGACTATTGAATAGTTTCCGGTTAAGTTTCGTTTCGAACAGATATTTCTTAAATGTCAGGATATTCAGTTGAGTATCATCGGTCTCCATTAGAGAAAGAATTGAGTAGATAAATGACTGTTTTGTATCATCCTTGATACCGTAGCGTAAGTGGCATCTCGTATTCAAAGGTAATTTTCCTGTATTACAGCGGGATATGAATAATTTCGCGATTTCAATTGGAAGAAGACCGAGCCTATTTCGCAAAAGGGGTATCTTCTCGCGACCCATAACATAATCTATCCCATCTCCATCTATCGCGTTATCCACATTCTTACCCAAGCACTTCATATACTTCGCGTAGCCTTTTGACTTTGGATTATCCTTCTGAATCTTGAAGCAACATGGCATACATAACTGATTCGGATGATTGCTCTCATCTATGAACCCAATATATGGATTAAACTTACTGTCCTCAACAATTTTTAACCATGTTATTCGTCCCTCCTCTAAGCAACTCGGACACTTCGCCGTTAAGCAGTTCCCCTTTCGAGTGGGCCGAATCTTAATATTATTTTTTATTTTCTTATATGAAATTGGGATTTCTTCGTAGGGGCACCACACTTGGGCGCATATATACCAATTCTGGCGGTCCGGAGAACTTCCATAGACGAGCGAATTTTTATAAGAATCGGGGTCTATCTTCGGGTTTGTCGCAGGGTCATTTTTTAAAACGAGGGGTTGGCGCTCTTGGGGTTGGCACTGCTTCGCATAGTTTGCGAACTTCGCATCGCTCCGGAACTTGAAGATTGGATTGTCATATTTTTGAAGACGGCGTAATGTATAAAACTCATCTTCACAGAAATCGGTGCAAACATCGTGTTTCAAATCTTTGTCTTCACACTGCATACGAATATTCCGGTCAATATCATCATCTCGCGCTAAGTATGTTGTTCTATTAAAATCGTCATTATTTTTATCTTCATTTTCAATCGCTTGATTTGTTGCGGTATTCACATATTCATCCTCCGCATATATATTACCGAGCGTATTTGCATAATTCATATAGTTTGCGTTTGTTAGGGGAGTCGTATTTTGTAAAAGGCTTACATTAATATTATTAACCGACTCTTCCAATTCAACTAATTCGTCGCTAAAAACATCATTCATCTCACTTTTTTTCAAATATTTCGATTGATTCATGAATAGATTGATGAACTTCGCAATGAAAATGGACGCATTAGTAAGTTGCATAACATTCTTCGACCCGTTCATATGCATCTTCCCAGCCTTTATCTTTATCTCAACACCAGTCTGGCGAGTAGTCTTGACTCCCTGACTTCCCATAAAGCCATACCTGCGCTCCCAATCTTTATATACTTTTATTGCATCTTCAATTGGCTTCTGAGCATAATAGCTCTCATGAAGTAATTTTATAACACTAGCAGGAGTTATATTTGGATTTTGCTGGAAAGTTTTATGAATGAACTCAAACTCCAAATTCATCCTACTATAAAAAGAGACGCGCTTATACTTTGCGAGGAGTTCAGTCTTTTCATAATTGCGCTTTGATAGAATCGGCGACAAAAATGGCGTCATGAACTTATTGGAAAAATTATTCATCTCCTTGAAATTGAAATCCTCCGGTAAATTAACCAAATTAATAATGTCCATCAATATCAAACGCGTCCGCCCGTGAAATTCCAGTTTGTTCGTAGATACATTAAATGATACATTCGGTAATTCGAGCTTTGTCGTCTTCGGAATTTTGAGCTGACGATACCGATAATCAATCTCATTAATTTTCTGTATTAATTTGCTTATTTCCATTACGGCCTCATACGTATTTTTTAGTGAGGCGCCATATTTTTCTTTGAACGCAATCCGGACCTCCATATTTCCGTTGCGATGAATATTAATCGTGGCATATTTGGGCTGGTCATCCAGAGTATAAATGTAGCGCTTTAATGTTAGACCACGGGAGCTGTATTGGACCTCACGAATAAGCGTATCCGTCGCATCGCGAACCTTCTTTGTTGAAGCAATCCAATCCTTGATTTGTTTCTCACTGATAACTTTACTTTCGACGAGAGGTTTATAAATACGAAAGAATGGGGCCGGACTGTCCATATCTTTGTATCGCATAAATGGAGTCTTCTCATCGACCGCAAACAGACTAAAAATGGTTTTCAGATTGACAAACTCGTGCTCGTAATCGTTCGTGATATGAATAAGCAACTGGATAACATTACAGCCCTGAAAATAGCTCATTTCGACAGGTATTTTCTCCATGAAGTTTATAAGCTTATCCTCAGCTTTGATAAGAGGCTTCAACCGCTCCATCTCCTTGTAAATAATATCAGGATCATATTCGATAAGAGCCCCAGCCCAATATTTAATAAAATACCCATTAACCAAAATGTCATCAACCTTTTTTCCGATACTTCGGCAATACTCCATCTCATCGTTCAACATATGTAAATAAATCTCTCCATTATCAAAGCGAAGTCCATTAGTAGCATCATAGAGTGTTTGGTCATTAATATTGACTGCATGCTCAACTAAAATCATATGACCATCTTTTGCTACGAAATTTTTATAGTCAGGGACAATTTCCTTTTGAAGAAGAGATGGCTTCCCTTCGATGTTTGTCCAAGTGGGCCCAAGCATTTTCGTCCCTGAACCGTATATGACCCAGAGCTCCTGATTTTCGGGTATAAGAATATCTTTATTACTGCTCATAAAACAAAAGATTTTCTTTCGGATAGTTGTAATCGTATCGTCTTCATAGATTTGTTGGTATATGAATTTGAATTTTTGGGTCTTATGTTTGGCAATAATATCGTAATATTTTTTGAAATGGGATTTTAATAGTGCATCGGGTTTTCCGGTTAGTTCTAAATTGGATAGTGATTGTTTAACATCGCGAGGTTGGTCTCCAACAAAAACATATGAGCAAGTATTTGTCTTTAACCGGTCCAACCGAATAATTTTAAAAATGTTCATTTTTTCATAATCTTTTATTCCACATATGGTCAAAATTTCTGTTGTCATCTAATTAAAAGATATAAAATATATTTTCTAATTATGAATTTATTTTTATTTGAGTGGGCTATCAGTTATCTTAATACCACAATAGTCATGCGGGTCCGCATTGAAATCAATATTCTTATAATACCCTACTTTAATTGCCTCTTTAAGAAGGAACTCAAAGTTTTCCCAGAACTCATTTGTGTGTCCCACTGAGAGGGTCATGATATGGGCTAACTCATGAAGGGCAACAAACATAATAACGTTATCTTTAACAATGCGGTTCTGTCCGTCGCGCGAACGCAAACACAGGACCATCTTCTCCCCCTTATTAATGCTATAACTCGTATTTGTGCTACTTGGTTCCGACTCAACAATATTATCTGGGTTGAATTTGGAAATCATACGAGAAATACGCTCATCTTCTGGATATTTTTTAGATAGGATGGAACAAAGGTTGGTCAATTTTGTCCGAACATTCGCAAGTGTGTCGGCGGCCAACTGCTTATATTTTAAATTATATACCATATATTTTCTCTTATCAACCCTACTCATAACATATGATACATCCTGACGATATCCTTGTATTATAATAATGACCATAATAATCAATATAAATCCTATCATGATATACATAAAAACCATTCTTATAAAATATAAGAATAAAATTATTCTTAATGACGCAATTGAAAAACAACGAAAATTAATATAAGCATCAGAAACGGAAAAAATATGTTCCGGTAATAATTATAAAAAGTCTTCTGGTGTTTAAAATTATTAAAACCTTCAATAATTGTCCCATCATTCTTGAAGAATATCCGCTCATATGGAAGTTTCGCCTTGATGAGTTCCGGAGTTGAAAGAGACTTCTTCGCAAGAACAATTTTCAATATATTCTTATAAAATGTATCCTTAAATTTCTGGTTCGGATATTTATAGCTAACATTGCGCGCATTTATTTCCGCAAGAAAACACTTAAAGTCCTTATTAATAAGAATATCATACCCGAGAATCTTAAAACACTTCTGTTTCTTTGCAGGACACTTCAAATGTTCAACTGTTGACCGAATAGTCTCACGCGTAATTTTTATGATCTGGGGAAATACCATATTATCCCACACCTGCTTCCCGAAACTGCGCGTGAAATCTTCCGGAATATAAAAAACATTATTTTTAGAATTCTCCCCACTTAATACAATATTTGGGTCAAATGTATCAGTTTCAAATTCTTTATTCGCTGTATAAATGAATCCGTTCTTTGATAAATAGGCAGTCGTCGAATTTTCAGTCTGGACATAAATGACGTATATGCGGAAATGAAACTTCTTATTATTAAATAAGAGGGGGTTATCAATATAATCTTGAATAATCCATTCTTGGTAATCGGAGTAGTGGTCTAAATGACTCATAAGTTCTAAATAATTACGGACAACTCCGACGCCGGTCCTCGATAATGAATTCTCCGGCTTTACAATATAAACTGGTGGGTCCTCCCGTGGATTCGAAACAAAAAGTTGCTTCAATTCTTCGAGGCTGTTGCGATTAAAGGAGATTGTGAGAGGAATATAATCGGGGCGCGTCTTGTAATAATTCAGATGGATATTATACTGGTCCTTCTTATTTCCAAGGGGATTCACATTTTGTAATTGATTGACGATTTCGCATTTTGAATAGTTTGGATGATTGCGATTTCCATAACTTATGTCGCAGTAGAATATTTTATCGGATGATGATGGGTCATCTAATTCTTGGAGACCGCTTTTTTTTAGCTCATCTGATATAAGAGAGTGGAAATATGGATTATTATTTATAAATGACATACTATTACTAAGATTTTATATTATTCAAATTGAACATTTTCCATCATTCGCAATAACTACTTCTATATTATTTTTAGGAATTGACAAGCGTTTTAATAATTCTTGAATTATTTCATAACTACGATTATGTTTTTCAAACCCTCTATATATTTTGACATTTGATATGTCTGATGTTGTTAATTTTTGTTTTCTTAAACAATCGTGTATCGCTAATAGCATTTTTGATGTATCAGTAATTGCGTCAATATGTGATAAAAATTTTTTATTTCCCAATTTCATAGTTAAACCACTACATGTCGACATTCCAAATGTATTTAATCTTCTAGAGATTGGAACAATTTTAAATGAACCTTGTCCAACATAATTTGAATTTGAACCAACAAAATCAAAAACTGGTATATTTATTTTACCATTCTGATATGATGAAACAATCGTTGAGAATTTTCTTGTAGAACCATCCATTACAGTATATTCATAGTTTAAAGGTAAATTTGGAAGAATTATTCCATATGAATGTCTTTTTTTAACCCATTCTTCATATTTACCAGCATCTTTTAATTCTCGAATTATTTCTTGTTCTGATTTACATCTATTTTTATTTTTTGTGCTTGGGTTTGGATTTGAAATATTCATTGCAAATGAAAGTCTTTTTTTCATAAAATTTCTATATGCAGTATTTATATTTGTATTAGTTGCTTTTGAATTTTTATTTAAATATTTTTGTGTAAATGTTCTAAATTCAAAATTATTTGGGGTTGCCGTGCTCATTTTTATAATACATTATAATATTATAAAATTATAATGTATTATAAATATTATTCACAATTTTATTTTTCAAATAACTTTTAGCCTTATTGCGACAACTCCAAATTCGCGTTCATCCTCCTTTGTGTAATACTTGTAATAAACACTTAATCCGTGTTCAATACCGTATTTTTCCATATTCGGTAAGCATTTTGATAATCCTTCCGTTTCAAGATATGTTTTGAAATTTGGATATTCCGCTTTTCCGGTAATTTGCGTCAAGAAACTTCTCGGTTTGAAATCCTCATTTTTCCACTCAATAATCTCACCGACTTTCATTTCCTTGAATTTACCTTTGTTTTTTCTCCCTTCAACTGTTTTCAATCCAAGTTGTATTAGTGTAAACCAAGGCTCCGAAAGATTTTCAACGTATTTTGGCTCCATTTTATTTCTTCTTTTTTTATTTGTTATAATATTCAATTTTTTAGGTTGATTTGGTTTATTTGTTCGAATTGAACGATTTGTTTTTTCCATAAACTAAATAAGAAAATTTATTTCACATACGGCTCATCCACAAGTGTATTCCGCTTTTCTTCCGCCTTCGTGAGTTTTGTCTTTTTCAGAGTTTCCTCCAAAAATTCAACTGTCGGATTATTAAAATTCGGCTCCGCATATATCAATTTCCCTCCGGGTTGTAGCAACTTCAACTGAATCTTCTCCGGAAAACACTCAGGATGTTCCTTAATAAGCGCATCCTTGTATTTTTTCGGGAAAATATCTGGCGTCATACTTTGGGGTGGTAATACGAACGCCAATAAAACAAGAGGGTTGACTGGTTCCCCAACTTCCAGTTTCAAAGTTTCAAAATAGTTTGGGCGCTTCGCTAAAAAGGCAAATAAGTCGCTCGGTAATGGGGCAACAACCCCATTATAATAAGTCCGCCAGTATATTTCAGTCCCGAAATAATATCGGATTGTTGTTATAAGACTTATCAGATAATCATCACATAACTTTTCGACATCATAAACTCCATCCCAGAAATATTCGTAATAAGACTTCTTCAAATTCTTGAATAGCTCATCGTATTGTAGAACATAATTCTTATGTAAAATGTGTTTTTTACTTGAAAATGGCATGTGTTCAAGTTCATTGTTTTTGTTATTGTTATTATTAATATTCAGCTTGTCTAAATTGCGGGATATTCTCTGTTTGACCATATCAATCCGTTCCGATTCAATATCGCTAAGCCTCTTCAAAATAGCCATTAGAAAGCGCTGGTTTATGTAGAGGTTGTTATTCTTCCAGTGAATAAGACGCATCGAGCGGTCTATTCTCCGCTGATAGGTATATGCACTTAAAAGTGTTCGCATATTGTCCTCCTTGAACTTAATAAAATATATTGTTTTAACAAAATCATTCCCTTCTAAAAATGACATGAAAACATAGTCCAGTAAATAGAGCAACTTCTTATTCATTAAATCATCCGGTTTGGTTTTCATAACTTTCATTTTGTTCAGAAGTATCTTCTCCACATCAGAGATTTTCAGCTTCCCTCCATGATGCCTTTGGGATTCCAAGCTATCACCATATATAGAATCCGCCAACTTTTTACAATCAAGATAAACATACCTCTGGTCTTCTGGATATAATTTGTCAAATACAATTTTATTCTGTCTTGTTATCATAATCCACATATTTTTAAATATGAAACGCAACAACAATAAAATAACATCCCCGTCAGATGATATAATCACAAAATTGTCATCAGTTCCATCTTCTATCTTCTCAATCATCCTCATATATTTGTGTTCCGCCTCACCCACTATATCACTCCCATCATAAACAACATTTAATTTCCCGAACTTATTTGCTTTTATTGCTTTTTGGAATTCAGCGTTGAATGATTCCATCAGGGGCGTTCCGGGTGTTATCCGATTCTTATCATATTTCATCCCAGATATTGTTTTCAGTGGTTTTGCATTTTTCATAAGTTTCTCAATATACGGAAACTTATAACGGCGTTCACGCTGTTGTTCCATCTTTGAAAGAGGAGGTGGTCCATCAATCGCAATATACAGCAACTTTTGAGGCTTTATTACTTTATTTACGAGATGAATCGTATTCTCAATGACGAGCGCAACCAGCCTCTTTTCATAACTTTTGACATCTTTTTTTAATGTGAAATCATAGACTACATCAGTTGGAAAAGCATTGATTGTATCATAAATGAAGGCGTTGAAATCGATGAATAAATAATGGACCGGAACTAATGGATTCGGCGCCGGTAAATGTATGGACGGATATTTTTTTATAACATGTCTCAATAAACCACTCACTCCCATTTTTTGATTATATATTATAAAATATATAAAATATATAAAATATTAGTGTCCTTAAAGTGTTATTGATGTAATCGTTTTCATTTCTCCATAATAAAAAAACCAAGATGGGTATGTCTTACATAACTTATAAGCTTCTTCATATGTCTCGCATAGGCCATGTTTATCCATATATTTTACAATAAATGAACCAGTTTTTCCATCAATATTGAATACATCTTTTGGAAAAACTATAATTATGTCCGAGTTATATGACTTGACTGGTGGTCCATTTTCCCAACCACATACGCGACTATATAAACGCCCAATTTCCATATATTATAACATATAAAAAAATTGAAAGAAAATACTATACTATTTTTTACAACTAAAAATGTCATCTATTAGATTTTCAATTATTAATAATGGTAAACTTATTTGTAGATTTACAAATAGCCAAGAAGAAGATACGAAACCAACCAAACAAACTACAATTGTGGTTATTTTGGATGAATCTGGTTCAATGGGAACAAGTGGAATTGACGCAATGCGCAAGTTCAAAGAAGTCCATTTGAAATTTATGGACCCTCAAACATGTGTTTGCGTCATTGCTTTTCAATCATATTCGAGATTGGTTGAAACAACACTCCGTGATTTAAATCCAAATGAATTTGGAGGAAAAGGAGGAACATCTCTGTGTCCGACGATTCCAATTATTACACAAGTTTTACAGAAATATCAGTCTACTGATATTATGATGACAATTGTAAGTGATGGAGAAATTGGAGATGCATATTCTTTTCCAAGTCAGTTTGAACAACAATGTTCTCCTTTTTTCAATTCACAGAATATCTCAATGACAATGATTCGCTTAACTACAAGTAATTGGGGAACCCCCGCGGTTAAAGAATTGTGTATGTTCGCGAAGATGTCCAGTCAAGGTGCTGGTGATTTGATTACATTGAGTCCATCTGAATTAGCTATGTTTGATGAACTTTTCAAATTACATGGCCAAAGTTTTCAAATCTCATCATCCTCCCCAAATTTGGGAAATGATATGTTTGGAAAATATTTGGGCTCACTAAATTTGAGAAACGGACAGACCTTCTTCATGGAGAATCTCTCTGAGCTAACAAGTGAAGATGGTTCCTCAATTGAAATGATTGAGGCCCCGCTAACATTTGGAGCTCGATTATATGAGGATTATCTCGAAGAACTGGTTGACCGGCTCGGACAAGCAAAAGTTCGCGGTGATGCTGATGTTGATTCCAGAATTGACCAATTGGCTCAATTGTATGAATTATTACAGCACCAAATCGCAGTTTTAACAAAACCGGCCACTGTCGCAGATAATTTTCAAAATGAATTGTCGATGAGCGTTCGCGCTAAAAATCTTTTGCGGGAAAAAACAAAGGAGGCAAAGACAGTTCTTACTGCTTTACAGACTTTGAGAAATACAGCAAATGTAGCAGGAATGAACACAAAAGAACAAGCGGACTTCCTACAAAAACTGAAAGATTCGAAGGACTCAAAGGATTTTGCGCGTAGAGCCAAAACCGCGACTCCTGATGAATTACAGGGAGCGATTCAATACTTCATTTCGATGCTTCCACAATTAAAAGAAGCTCTTCTCATTCAAGAACAGTCTGGTGGAGAAATTCCAGTGGATTTCATTTCACAGGAAGATTCTCTAACTGCTTTTATTAGTGCGATTGAAGCCATAGAAGCAGGTCAGTCTGTATCAGTCGACCAAGCAGTCCAACTTTTTGGACTTCTCGGCGTTGGTATAAGTCATCATGTCGATGTATATCCGGACGCTTCAATGTTATTCGGAAATATTCAGAAAGTATTCCATACTTGTTTTATGAATCAATCAACCCTATGGGGTTGTCATGGAAAAACTCAGGGAGATGGTTCGTGGGGAATCATTAAATCTCCTTTTCATAAGGGGGAAGATATTTCTTGTCTCACCGCGGTTCTTCCTCTTAAATGCTTGAATCATCCACTTGTGTGGGAATGTATGAGAAAAAGTGGAATGCTCGATATTCAAACATCGATTACAATCCGCCGTCGAACAGAACCCATTCCAAACGATGGCCCATTTCTATATGGAGCATTGTTCAAACATGTTCTCGGGGAACAGCGTTCAGAAGCAAATCTAACATTACTTCGCGATATCTTAGAAACAATGGCGGGAATGATGGCGTCAAAGTCATGGACTGAAATTATCAGGATGATTGAGGAAAAGCACGTTTGCGCCTTCGTTGGCGACAACGGTTTTTCCCATTACTGGATTCCCTTAGTATTCATGATGTGTCGGCCCGAATTCGCAAGAATCGCCTCTGCAAATGCAGATGTTTTGCGCGGAATGTTCGAATTCTGTATTTTTCGTCATTTTCAAACTTTGATGAAAGGACAGGACAGGACCCAAACAATCAATGAGTTCCTTGGAATTTCTGATGACCACAAACAACAAGTTTTGTCGGATGATGACCCAGAACCCGCTCTGGAAACTATTGTGTTTTCACGCAAAGTTAGCCCAACTGGTAAGTTCATTGGAACTTTCAACTGGATGCTCAAATTAGTTCACAACACTTGTTCGTTGATTTTTGAATTTAATGGTCTCCCAGTTCCAACAGCCGAGAGTTTTCAACAAACATTGGCTGGCGGTTCTGATTTTGACGCCTATCAGGTGTTTTCAATCTACGTTGGCCTCGCCTGTAATGGCGAAAATGACCGTTTTGACAAAAAGAATGGAGTCGTCTACAAATGGGCAATTGAGTGTTCTCACGAAGAATTTATCAGAGACCGTATTGCAGACATTTATCGTCAGGACTACCAAAATAGTGTCAAAGAAAAAAATGAGAGAATTCAGGCCCAAAAAGAAAGTCGATTTGTTGAAAAATCTTCAACAATCTCATTTGCATCATTTGCGGAAGGGTTATCAATGATTCCTCCTCATCATCTTCTTGTTCCAAGACTGATTGAGCTACTATGTGAGCCATCTTGCCTTGAACAAAAAGACAAAATCACATTATTTTTTCTTGGTGAATACGGTTCTCTGACATATAATCAGGGAATGATTCAATCAAAATACTACAAACAATTTATTGGATTGGGTATTTTTGATGAAGATGAAACCGCATCTATCAAGAAGAGAATGAGTTCATGGACGCAAATTAATTTGCTCAAAGCAAAAGCGAATGATTCCACTTTCAATAATCATAAGAATTGTTTGTCTTGGCTTCAAGAAAATATTGGAGTAGATCCCAGAGATGGTCGTCCTAATTTTGGTAGACTCGCAAGAAGAGATCCAGAAAAGTATGAGACTTTAATATTGGGATATTTTGATTCTCCATCAGATCCCGCGACCCTTGCTGGTTTTGGTCCAATTATTAAAGCTGAACAAGCCCGTTCAAGATTATGTGTCGAAGCAATTGGATTTGTTAGCTTGAAGAAATACAAGCTCCATTTACTTTCCCAAGGAAAAGCAGGAGATTGGATATTATTTCTTCGTAATTTCAATAGTTTTGAATCAAAGAAATCAGCATTCTTCAAAGCTTATGAAAATGAAGCCGGAACCTATTTGAGTCAAGAACACAAAAATGCTTCTCTTCACTGAATCAAAAATTAAATTGATTAAATTGAATAAATTTATAATAAAAATAATTTGGTTGCAATTGTGTATATGCTTCCGGTATCAACGAAAAACAAACTTTTTAGCAGGGGGCTTTGGTGCTTCTGGAACCACAAACCCTTCGTAATCAGTTATTTTAGTGTCTTCCATATCATCCTTTTTTGGTTTGAACTGGCGCTCTGTAAGAAGTGATTTGTATCCGACCGCCTTGTAGAATTGCCACTCATCATAGAAAATTTTCAAGTGTTCCCGAGCCCACGCAAACCACTCTCTATCACGGAAAACGGGATTAACTTGATAAATCTCAATCCGCCAATAAGTTGGACCGATAAACTTAATTGTCTTATTTTCGTTAATTCCATTGATAATGAAATCATTAATTGCGTCTCCGCGAATAAAAAATTCGCTATGGATCGTTTTAATCGTATCCGCATCAATTCGAAAATCGATTGATACTCCGCATTCAATATTTTCCGTTATTAAACCGGCCTCAACCATCTGGATGTGTTCCATATACTCATCACTTGAATTGAATTCAACGAGCTTACATTCAAGGAAGTCGCATCGCTCTAAGTCGCAAACTTCGAGCTGTCCCTGCATCTGCGCCCAATAATAATCAGTCGGAGTTCCACAGATGACGCGTCTTGGGGGACATTTGATTTCCAACATAACACCATCATCAGAAATTCCATCGGGAGATGCCCCTAAAAAGAAGTTCTCGGGTGCCGGATGACGCATACAACCGAAATCAGTTATAGTCTTTCCGATTCTTCTCTCATAAATTTGCGTCGCAATAGGCTCATATTTGGTGCCCCATCGCGTATACTCATTTCCTTTGAATTGTGCAGGTTCATACCCGCATTTTTGAAGTAATACTTCTTTTCGTGAACCAATATAACCCAATATATTACCCCAGTTGCTCGCTGTCAGTAGATTCTCTCTGAATTTATACCATTCTGGGCTCCTCTGCGCAGGCAATGTCTCATTTATTTGACATAGTACGCGAAATTGTTCGCTAATTTCGGTCGCTGGTCGTCGCAGGCATCGTATAACTTTCCATATCTCTTTGGGGAGCTTGTCTTCATATAAGACTCCAAACTCCTTTAATATAGTATATGACACGATTCTATAAAGTTCTGTCTCTTTTATGTCAGTAGCCCCTTCTAAAAAATCGAATGGATTTTCTAATAAAGCTTCATATATAATTTTATCATAGTAATAAGGTAATAATCCCATTTTGTATATATAATTATTATTAATGTTTTAAATCACTTTTTATATTATTCGTAAAAAATGAATATTATTTAGATAATCTTTTATATAATAAAAAGATGATACCAAATATTAAAAATGTGGTTATTGATGGGCTTATTTTTGCCGGTAAAACGACCGCCATATCAAACTTAAAGACGCGTTTGAGTTCATCTTCGGATACAACCTTTAACTTTTTTGAAGAGCCAGTCGAATCTTGGATGAAGGAAGGCTGGTTAGAGAAATATTACTCAAATATATCTAAGTTCGCATCATCATTTCAAATTCGGATTATTCTATCGCATATTCAACAAAAAAATGAGATTGAGAAAATTAATGTGGATCAGAAATCTACAAATATTGTGAATATTTGTGAGAGAAGTGCAATAACAACCCTTAATGTATTTTCAAAAATGTTGGTTGCTGATGGAGTTCTTGATGAGATTGAGTTCAAACTACACGAACAGATGATTGAAATGTTCAACTATAAAAAGCCGGATGTTTTGATATATTTGAATATTGATCCAGAAATTGCTCTTCGGAGAAATTTGAAAAGAATGCGCAATGGTGAATCTAATATTCAGATTGAATACTTGCGCAAATTGAATCAGGCTTATTTAAATGAGCTTGGAAACTTAGCGGAAAATATAATCGTGATTGATGGAACACTGGATGAGGCTGTTATTGTTGAAAAAATAATGTCTCATTTATTACAAAATATGAGCCATTAATATTTCGAATGGTTCCTTAAAATTAGTATTCATATCATTTAAACACAGAAATTTAGGTTTTTTATAGTATATTCTTAAAAACATTTCTTCTCTGTATTCTTTATTTCCAAGATGATATACAATTACATCATTATAATGATTTAATATAATATTATTATTTAATATATTATCAACATTTACGCTAAAAAATAGATACTGTATATAATTATTTCCTCTTACACGATTCACTCTTAATTCATGTAATAACTTAGGATACTTTTCTTCTATGAATTTTAGGGTTGATTTGCGCAATATTTTTGTATGGTGATTATTAATTAATTGAATTGACGGATTCGCTTGTTTGAATAGTTGAGATGTTAAATAAATTCTTTTATTATATTCATTATTATCTTTATTACGTTCATTTATTCCATTATAATTTCTAAAAATGATTTTATCTCCGTATAATATATCTGATATATTTATATTAGATGTGTGCATCATGTCATCATTATTATAAAGAAATATATGACTTAATTCTGGAATATTGTGAATAAATGATTCTATAACATCGCTGTTAAATGTAGGTAAATATTTTTTGGGAATAATTTCGGTGTGGTCAATTATTTTAACTTTTGGATTTAATTCTATGGGAGGAATCTGTTTATTTGTAATAATATAAATCATATTTATCCATGGCATGAACTTTAATACACTTCGGACTGAATATGTTATTTCATTAATATTTATAAATCGAATCGGTTTATTATTCACTTTATCTTTTTCTTTTAAAAATCTATTTTTCTCTTCTATAAATTTTGGATCAGTTCCATCACAATATGTAAAAACCATGTCTATTTTCATTATATAATTTATAATAATATAATAATTATGGAAATCTGGATAATTGTTGCTCTAACAGGTGAATACGGAATCGGTTTCCAAAATAAAATCCCGTGGCATTATAAAGAGGACCTCCAACACTTTAAGAGAATGACCGTGGGAAACGCTGTTATAATGGGGAGAAAAACATATGAATCAATCGGGCGCCCACTACCATCTCGACATAATATAGTTGTCAGTTCCACTGATATAGATGGAGTTAAAACGATTCGAACAGTTGAAGATGGGGTTGCATATGCGCAGTCGCTAAATGTTAAATACTTGTGGGTTTGTGGCGGGGCCACTATTTATGACTATTTTCTAAATAATTATGCGATCGATGGCTTCTCAATTACAGAGATTCCTTATCACAAATGCGACACATTTATAAAAACTGATATATCGGAATATTTGATGAATTATCAAAAACAATTTAAAACAAAAACATTAGAAAAGGATATATTAATAAAAATGTATAGTCGCCCAAATATTACATATCGAACAGTAGATGATGATTACCTCGACTTAGTTGCGCGAATACTGGTGAACGGTGAGATAAGGGAGACCCGCAATGGCGAAACGCTGTCCGTCTTCTCTGAAAAGATTAGTGTCGATTTGCGAAAGGGATTCCCTCTTTTAACCACAAAGAAGATGTTCTATAATGGAATCATCCACGAATTATTATGGTTTATACAAGGGAATACGGATAGTCGTATATTAGAGGAAAATGGTGTTAAAATATGGAGCGGGAACACATCAAAGGAATTTTTAGAGGCGAACGGGCTACCATATGAAGAAGGAATCGGGGGTCCAATATATGGCTATATGTGGAGGCGATTTGGGGAGAAGTATAAATATCAGGTTGGCGCAGAAGAAAAAGAGACAATTGGATTAGAGAACGGGGTGGACCAGTTGAAAAATATCGTTGATGAAATTCGAAAAAATCCCACATCGAGGCGCCTTTTTATGAGCGCGTGGAACCCCTGTCAGCTGGACCAGATGTGTCTCCCCCCGTGTCATGTATCTTACCAGTTTTATGTGCGGAATGTGGAGTTGGAGTGTCAGATGTATCAGAGAAGCGCCGACGTATTTTTGGGCCTACCTTTTAATATTGCGAGTGTTGCTTTGCTCACGCATTTAATTGCGAGTGTGTGTGGGCTCGGAGTGGGAAATATACATATTGTTGTTGGGGACGCCCATATTTATAAAGAGCATATCGACGCTGTTAAAATGCAGTTGGCTCGCCGAAATGAGCGCTATATTTTACCATCCCTCAGATTGAAGAGAAAAGTGCAGGAAGTATGGGATTATAATTTTGAAGATATTGAAATCGTGAACTATGAGTCAGCCCCCGCAATCAAGGCGCGAATGTTGTGTTAGTCAAATAATAAAAAATTGAAAAATATAATGAAATATTATATTATAATTATGATAAATGAATTCAATAATTTCAAATTATATAAGTAAAAGAACAAATAAACTGATAATTTTATATAAAGAAAAAATTAAAAATATTGTTATATATCATAATTTATATAATATAAAAACAAAACAAGAACTTTTAGATAATTTTCATGATGAAGATTCATCTATTCAGTTAGTTAGTAAAAATAATATAAAAATAATATCAGAAGAACAAATAGAAATGACTACAATTTTACCTGTTGATAATGATACACGTGTAAATATGTTAGAAGAACATCTTTCTTTATCAAAAATAAAACACGATGAACAAATAATGAAAATAACTAATCTAAAAGATGCTCATATATATTGTATAATATATCATGTATCAGCACAACAATATGGGCCTCTATTAGAAAAGTTTATAAGAATTAAATTTGATTATATAAAAAATAAATCAAAAGATTGTGTTGGAGATTGCTCAAAATATGGAAAAAATATAGAAATAAAAGTATCTCTTGGTGGTGAAACACATACAAAATTTAATTTTGTTCAAATTAGACCATCGCATAAATGTGATATATATTTATTGACTGCGTATCATTTATCAACTAATAATGTAAAATCACAAGGAGAATTGTATATATTTAAAATTTCAAAGGAAGAAATTAAAAAATTAATTGCATTATATGGTAGTTATGCTCATGGGACAATAAAAGAACATGGAAAAATTACAATTGAATTGTTGAATGATGAAACAAATATAAAAGAATATGCTTTAAGAACAACAATAAATGACGACCTTTGGATGTCATTACTTAAATATAGAATATTTGAATCAGACATTTAATCATATGTTTCACTATATAATCTTACAAGTTCTCCTTTACCAATCGAATTTTGTCTCGCTGTATTAAAACTAAGAGAATAATCAAGATTTTTAAACCGATTAATTAATACGTTAGTATCAATTTTTGATTTAATCCAATGCCAACTTTTTGGGCGTAATGTTTGAAGATTATTTTTAACAATTTCTCCACATTTTCCCCCATATGCCCGAATTGCAAAATCTGCACCATCCGGAGGTGTTGGCTGTCCATTTGAATCTTTTGGACCAAAATCTAAAAAGTCCCAATCATCATGTAATGTTGGTAAATCATGAAATTCTCTTTTTTCCTCTCGTTTTTCCCATATTTGAAAACAACATTTTACCATCATTCGAGGAGTAAATGAACACGGATTTGTTGGAATATCTTCATCAAATACTAAATGAAAATTCATATTTAATCTATTATGAACACTAATTCTTCGAAATGTTCTTGGAATAATAAATGCGATTACATTTGCCCAATTTGATGCATAATTGAAAAATTTTATTGCAAGAGAACTAACTTTACCAAATGGAGGATTTCCTATTACAAGTATATCTTTTATACCCTTTTCTGGTTTATATGTAAAAAAATCTTGTTTTATTATATCTTTATTTTCTGGAGAAATATCGATTCCAATTTTTTTATCGATTGGAATTACATTTAAAAAACTCCCATTTCCTGCGCTTGGTTCAATTACTAATTCCCATTTAGACCAATCATATATTAAACCGACTGATTCAATACATTTTTTTGATATTTTGGGAATCGTATAAAATTTATCCAATCCTTGTTCTCTAATTTCTGTGGTTGTCATTTATTATTTATATTATAAAATGTTATTTTTAATTTCAATTTTTATATTTATATTAGTCAATTATGATTAAATTACGGCGCTTATATTGCTTCTGAGTAGTTTCTTCGAGTTTCCGCTTCTTTTTTGTGTTCAATTTCGTTTTGTAAGAATGACAATCAAGACAAAGTAGCTGGAAATTGGAGAGGTCATTTGTTCCAAAGTATTGGAGTTCTCTTATATGGTCCTCATTTGAACTACGTGTAATATCTCCGAGAATCGTTCCACAACAATCACATTGATTATTGAATTTTGTGGCGAGTTCTCTTTTTTCGGAGAGTTTCAATGCTTTCCTTTTTTGAATAAACGCATCAAAACAATTTGGATAGCGATAGCTTTCGATGAGGTAAAACAAATGATGAACAATTTTTCGGTTCATTTCTCCACGAATTTGATAGTGGTCATTTATTTGAATTTCTGGAAAAATGCTCTGTAAAATGATGAGGATTGAATGAATAACATCGTATCTGATGCTTAAATAATTCAATTTTAGATTTCCTCTGCGGTTTGAATGATATAAATAAATGCGGTTGTGATCGCTCTCATATGATAAATAATAATACGTATCTTTGTCCGTCTCCATTTCAGAATTGTCAAACAAAAGGAGAGGTTCCCATGAATCCATCGGCGTAGTTTGATAATATGGATTTGAAAGGATACAGTATATGAAATATCTGAGTTTTTGATAAGTTTCATCCAAAAGATTGTATTCTTTACAAAATCGTAATATATTTGTATCAATGTTCATTTTTACATTATGTAAAAATGAAAATGATTGTTTTTCAATTTTTATGGCGGCGGAGATGATGGGACTAAAAGAGCAGAAATTACCATCATATTACAATCAGTTCCAGTAATATATCCCCGTGATATAATAGATGCTTGATTATCTAAAACATCTTGAAATCCTACATCATAGCTATCTCCAATATCATTAACATTCGCAGTTATTATAGAAGCATTAGAGGTTGTGTAATTGGTATCATTAATAAAATCCAGATAATTTACACGAGAATTTAAAAGAATATACCTCGCAAATGTATCTAACCAAGAATTTTTGGTTGAAAGAAGTGTTACGAAATTTGGAATCGCTAAAATCGCAGAGTTTATTGGTGCTAAAAGTGTTTTAGTTGTTGTTGTTTGATATAATGTAATCAAAGCGGGAAATGAGTCAACTACTTTTTTAAGAATTGACAATTCAACAGTATCAGTTAAATGTGTGTATAGATTTGCTTTATTAATCCATGGTATTGGGCGCGGAACTCCTCTTTCTGTCATTAGTATAGAATAGATTATTTATTCGTATTCCTTATAAATAAAAAAAATAAATTATTTTATGAAATTCAAAAAAAATATAGTCAATATTCTTCAATCACAAGATATTTTAAGTGAGTTTAATCAAAAAATAATAGATGATGATTTTACAAATGATATTTGGGGATTTCATAATATAATTACGAATAAGATAGACAAAATAGTAGATTGTATATTTACAATGGACGCAACTACTAAATTATATTGGTCAATCGACCGAAAAAAGACGACTAAAACATGTATTGAATCAGATGAAAAAACACAAATTTGTAAAGTGGAAATTTCCCCAAATCAGGAAGTCGAACTATTCATTTGGACCGAAGAAAAGAACGAGATAACACTAAAAACCATCCGGAATATAGTAAGAGTCGTGGATAAATTAGAGAGCCTATTCCTAACGGATCTAGAGAATGATTCATTCGAGGAAATATTTGGCTTCCGGAAGCGGTTCCATTTTGACAATTATAGATTCCTCTTAATTAAACATTTATGCTCATTAGATGCAGATGACTTCATAAAGGAAATGATTGACAAAATAATTAAACATGCGAAAGTTGAGCGCGTCGTTGAGAGCAATACACCCCTCTTTTTTAGCAATGTATTCCAAAATATTATGCAAGAAAATTGTGGGATGAATGACCCCTTCCGTGATTACAGGGAGAAAATATTGAATCACTTGCGCCTCTCGCAAAAGGAGCGGGTTAGTGCAAATATTATTACGGACCGAAATATAATTAAAAGCGCAGAAGAAGATAAGCCGATTCGCTTAAATATCGCACACGATGTTTCCATTTTTAAGAAGGGGGCTTATAAGACAATAATGGGGGATGTATTTTTTGTAGTTGAGTATAATAAGAAGGAAGTATATTTTGAGCCGACATATAGTATCGTTCTTTTTAATGCAGTTAATGATATCGAGCCGACGATTCGTAGTATAATTGAAACTGAGAGGAGCAATTATGAAGTATTAGTTTATACTGACTCGATGGCCTATGTAAGCAATATCGAGAAATACATAAAAAAATATATGTTCAAGAATCAATTCAAGATAAAGTTCGTTATACCTCAGAAAGTTCATCCCTTTTCGGAAATTCAGAAAATGCTCATCTTGGCGCGAGTTGCATCTTCATTACACGATTACATATTTTTCTGCGGGGCTGGATGTATCTTTCCGAAGAATTATATTCGCTTCATTGATGAAAAACAATTGGCGGACCCATCTAAAATGTATATTGTTTCGGAATGTAATATGCTGAATCGTTCAAACGGCTCCATTACTCTTTATGTAGCGAATCATAACCGGCTCTATCACTACTATATAGAATGCTTATTCCCAATTCTTCATCGGTCCATTGTTGAAAAAATAAACTATCAGTCGCCACTACTAAATAAATTACAAAAATTTAAGGAGTTCAAAAATTTTTTAATGAAGAACGGGACAATCCAAGAGATTGAGATAATAACATCGATTCGGACGAAGGACGCCCTCCATATTTTTGAAGGATGATTTTATTTCTTGAAAAAATTTAACATCATGAATAACATTACGAGAACGAACAGACAAATGAAAACAATTAGAAGAATTTTGACGGTTTCATCCATTTTATCTTTGGGTTTGTTCTTATCTTCATTGATTACTATTTCAGTGGGTTGTCGGTCTTGATAGACGAGGGGATTGTAGTAGGTGTATGGGGGATAATAGCCGTTCCAATCGTTTCGGTAATGATGACGGTCATAACCACCTCCTCCACCACCTACATGAATAACATTATTATTATTATTGCGGTCGCGATCACGATCACGATCGCGACCGCGGTCTCTATTTTGTTCCCAATTATACCTATCAAAATGACTTGATGGTTGTCCCTGATGCTGAAAACCAGTTGGGGTTAGGCGACCTCCAAGACTTGAAAATTGCGATTCATGACCACCACCACCACCACCAATGCTACCACCTCCACTTGAACCTCTAAAACCTTCAATTACCATTAATTATATAAAAGAATATTTTTATATTTTTGAAAATATATTCTTTTATATAATTAATGATTAAAGGATTATTGACAGATTCATTAAAATGCGGTTTGTCTTCAACAAATGAAGGATTAAATGGGGTCCAAACTCCTAAATGGAAAGATGCTCTGGCGGTTTTCATTGTTTTAATCATTTACGTATTAATTATATTGCTCATCGGTCAATTCCTTTGGAATTTAGTATTGTGTAAATTGATAACTGTGGCCAAACCGGCGGAAAGTATCTGGCAGATTTTAGGACTTGCTATATTACTCAATTTGCTCTTTTTTCGTTAAATAAATATTATTATTTTGATTCATCATAATAATGGATAATTCATCACTTATACCGAAATTCATAATTTGTAAGAAAGGAACTAATTTAGATAAATTACATGTTTCGAACTATTTTAGAATAAATGAGTATGATTCTTTAAAGAATGATGTGAATGATATTCTTCTGAAAAATGATGTATTTATAACGAAGTCATACGCTGAAAAAGGAAGCGCCGGAGATTTTAATAGGTTCATTACTCATTTCCTTACATGGAAATATATTTATGATAATTCGCTGGAATACGCAATTATTATTGAGGATAACGTTCGCATATTCGCAAGTATTAATAAAAATATAAATTCGATATTACAAAATGTTCCAGAACTGTTCGATTATGTTGGATTATATTTGAATAATCGGGATTTAGAACAATCGAATGGAGAAATTGAAATTGCGACAGAAGTTCATCAACCGCATGCTTATCTGATTACATTGAATGGGGCGCGGAGATTGCTTAAATTGACGCGACTATGGAAAATAAACCAGTCGCTTGATAAACAGATTTTTTATTACATTAAACAGAAGTTTTTGAGAGGTTATATTATAAAAAAGCAGTTTCTCTATTCAAATAAAATAGAATATCAACCAGTTCTAATAAAAGGAATAAAAGATGAATTTATTAAGCCAGATGGTCTTACAATGAAAGAGGTTCAAGAAATTGAGGCTGAACTGTTGAAATTCAAGCAAATCGGAGTTAGTGTAGATATTATTGATAAACTATTGGAAGTTGAATCGAAGAATGAAGCGATTATTCAAAAAATGATGGAGACTACTGAATCAAAAGATGAAGATATTATTATTGAAAAAATATCAGGGAGGTTAATTGAGAAAGAAGATGATGAATTTATTGAGAAACTTTCAAAGAAGTTATATGAGATTTTAGAATTGGAATTATAATGTGCCAGTGGTCTGCACGACAGACCTTCTTCCCACGTTTAATAGTACATGCGGGAATGTTTTAACTCAGTAAACTAACTGGCGATTACCATAAAAATTTTGCTTGAATTTACCATCAATAAAAATTGATGGTAAATTTATAATCTTATTTTTTATTCTTTTTATTCTTATTGCGGTTCATATACCAATCACCGACAATATTATTTAATTTATAAAGTGTATATGTTGCTGCGCCTACACTTGCCCCAAGTGGATAAATCAACTCATAAACGAACCCACCTTTTTGGGTCTTTTTATTGTGTTTATTACATACGAAGCCATTTCCATGAATGTGGCCTCCACACATCTTCCCATTTTTATTTATATATGGACAATTGGTCATATTATTATATAACATAATATTTTTCATCCCCCACTAATAATTTTATATAATTTCCTTCTTTATTCAAATTCTTTTCATATTGACCACCGATTTTAACATTCGATTGCGCAGAGATTTTCCATGTATTATCTCCTGTATTAATTATCAAAAGTTTACGTCCAACCATTTCTGTTGAGGGTTTTGGAAGAGATAATTTACCAACAATATTTGTTCCTAAGAAAACAACGGTTTCATGATTTGCGGATAATGATTCCAAAAATAAATCATTTTCAAATGTGTCATCGTATTTAAAAACATTCTTTACTAAATTTCCACTGGCGGGTCCTGCTTCTCCTTTTGGGCCCTGCTCTCCCTGTGGTCCTGCTTCTCCTTTTGGGCCCTGCTCTCCCTGTGGTCCTGCTTCTCCTTGTGGTCCTGCTTCTCCTTGTGGTCCTGCTTCTCCTTGTGGGCCCCTCTCTCCCTGTGGTCCCTGCTCTCCCTGTGGTCCTGCTTCTCCTTTTGGTCCCTGCTCTCCCTGTGGTCCTGCTTCTCCTTGTGGGCCCTGCTCTCCTTGTGGACCCTGCTCTCCCTGTGGTCCTGCTTCTCCTTGTGGGCCCTGCTCTCCTTGTGGACCTTGTTGTCCAACTTCCCCATTTTTTCCATCCCCTGCGGAAACATTCAAATTTCCAAGTTTATCTTTTACAATTTCATCAACATTTTTTGAAATATTCGTTGAGAAACTTTTCTTATATTCCTCTAAATCAAGGAATTGTTGAAGAATAAATTTATATAAATCTTGTTCCTTCTTCTTAATTTTTCTTAACTCTTCGTCGAGTGTGTGTTTAGAAACGTAATCCATATTTTAGAGAAATAATATAATAAAAAAAATTATACGCAAAAACTTAGACTTAAAGACAAAGTATTATATTTCAATATGAACTATAAATGGATTCTTGTAGCAGTTGGGGTCCTTTTATTATTTATCCTTTATACGAAAAGGGATAAAATCATGGGATGGTTTTTTGGTAAGCCAAAAATAAAGAATGATGAACAAGAACCGGATTCTAACGAGCAAATAGAAGAAAATTTTCATGTTGAAAAAGAAACAGATGATGAACCAGAAGATGAAGAATATGTTGTTTTGAATATTGCGTCCAGTCCAGAAGAAAATAAAGAAATCGAAATAGGAAATATTTATATTAAACTCTATGAAAATGAATGCCCACGAACTTGTGAAAACTTTAAATCACTCTCCAAGATTGAATACAAGGGCTGTGTTATTCATCGACTGATTAAAGGCTTCATGTTCCAAACAGGTGATTATGAAAATGCTGATGGAACTGGCGGAAAATCAATATTCGGCCCTAAGTTTCCCGATGAAAGTTTAACAATCCCCAACAAGAAATACACGCTATCAATGGCTAACTCCGGCCCCAATACAAATGGGTCCCAATTTTTCATTAACTTCACCGATAACCATTTCCTTGATGGAAAGCACGTCGTATTTGGGGAAGTCGTAAAAGGATTTGATGTAGTAGATATTATCGAGAAATTACCAACCAAGAAGAATGATGAGCCTGTTCAACTCCTCTATATTAGAAACACACAGATAACGAATAAGCTATAAGTGATTCGCACTTAGACTAATTGCTCTCCATAATATTCATTCTCCATATTCTTCTTCAAGTGATAAATGTGGTCAGTTTGAGAAATTAAATCAGATGATGGTGTTGTAGTTGTAATTAATCCAATTTTATTATTCTTCACGCAAAAAATGCGAAAAACATCTACCATTTTTTTAATCGTTTCTTTTGAAATATTTTCAATGGAAATATCAATCATATAGAACAGTGAATCTTTTTTCAGTGTTAATAAAAATCCCAAAACCTGTTTTTTTTCTTCTGGAATATCAATCATTTTCATATTCATAAATGGACCCATTTCGAATATCTTATGATTATTTATTTTCTTCAACTTGATATACTCCTTCAAAAGTATAGTCTCATTATTACACTGAACAATTTCCGGCTTGTATGTTATGTCATAATTCAAAAAAATAGTATTAATTGGTTTATCTTGCGGACACTCTAAACCACATAAACTCTTAATAAAAAGAGTCTTCCCTGTTTTCTTTTCTCCAATAATATGACACATCTTCCCTACCTCTAAACATAACCGCTTGAAATAAAACTGGGCCTTATTATGTTTATAATAAAAAACTGGAAAATCATAATTTTCCAAATTTGTGTATTGTTTCAATTCAGAAACGACTTCCTCCTGATATTCCATTAAATTAATAACCATAAATTTTATTAAAATCCGTTTTTTTAATTTGCGAAATATGGATGCTTCAATGCGTCATGTGCGGTTATTCTCTTCCGTGGGTCAATCTCCAACATTTTTCCAATCAAATCAAATGCTTTTTTATTTTCTTCTGTGTTATTTCGAATAGAGTCAGATGCCTTTCTTTCAAAATAGGTCTCTAAATTAGCAGGTTCAACACGATTCTTTAAGAAATGATAAACTCCTCCCGTTTTATACTCATTTATAAATTCATTAAATTTATCACTTCCTACTAAATTATAGATGTTTTCCAGAATGATAATATCTTCTTCTGGCTTCCAAAATGGATATCGGCCAAAATACATTTCTGCGAATATTAAACCACAAGCCCATATATCTATCCCATAGTCAAACCCTTTAATATTAATTAATTGCTCAGGTGCCTTAAAATTGCGCGTTCCTAATTTCGTATCAAATTTTCGATGTGGGACATAGAAATCACTTATTCCAAAATCGATAATGTAAAAATCACTACACGATTTAACAAGAATATTTCCGGGCTTTAAATCCCTGTGAATAATTCCTTTCTTATGTAGCTTTTCAAGCGCTTCTAAAAACTTTTTCATAAAAATTTTTATTTCAACTGATGTGAAATTGTAAAAAATCGTCCGGCTTGAATTACAGTTATAATATGGAAACAACAAATAGTAGCAGTCATCATTGACAAAGAAATCGAGAAGTTGAATAACATTGGGAATATTTTTACATAGCTTCAATATATTCACTTCGCGTTTGACTTTATACAAATTGTTCGTCTTTAACTCTTTTATTATAATTGTCTCATCTGTGTCTTTAATGACCCCCTTATAAACAACTGAAGCCCCTCCTTTCCCTATTTGCTCCTTGATAATATATCCTGCAGAATTGTTATTTGCATTCTCGATGAATATTTTGTGATAGAGTATTTGAGTTGGTATTTTTGTGGCTTTGTAAAGTTTAGATACTATATACTTTTCCTTTTCGTCAATTTCAAACATAAATGACTTATTGTCCATAATAAATATACAAGTGGATTTTTTTTAAATATAAACGATATAAAAAAATTACCCTATTATTAATAAATTATTAAAATGAGTTTAATTATACCAGACAAACGAAATGAAGTCAAATTCACACACCAATTTCCTTATCATCTTGACGATTTTCAAATGAATGGATGCTACGGAATTGAAAACAATAAAAATGTTTTGATAACAGCACACACTGCAGCCGGAAAGACTACAATAGCCGAATATACAATCGCATTGGCCGTCCATCTCGGTAAAAAAGTTATCTACACAAGTCCTATCAAAACACTCTCAAATCAAAAATTCTTTGATTTCAAAAAAACATTTGCGAACTATGAAATTGGAATCCTAACAGGCGATATCAAGCTTAATCCAGAAGCTGATATTCTCATCATGACAACTGAAATCCTCCGGAATAAGTTAGATTACGAACAAGACAGTTTTGCGGATATACATAGTATCATCTTCGATGAGGTCCACTATTTCAATGACCGAGAGAGAGGCTTCGTATGGGAGGAATGCATCACGAAACTCCCGAAACACGTCCTGTTAGTCATGCTTTCGGCGACGATTGATAAATCGAATGAGTTCGGCGAATGGGTCGCCCGATGTCGTGAGCGAGACACACTCCTCATTGGAACAACTTGGCGCCCCGTCCCACTCCACCACTATATTTATACGAATAATGAGATTAAGCTTATTCGCCATCATCGCGACGGAGTTTTCGCTAAGAATATCGACGAGTGTTATTGCTACTACGATAAACAGTCAATAACGACCAATCGCCTTATATCACTGACGGAATTCCTGCGAAAGAAGGAACTCTTTCCCGCAATATGCTTCTCTTTCAGTCGTAAAAAATGTTTTGAATACTGCCTAATGATGAAACGCATCAATAGCCTCCTTACGCCGGAGGAGACGAAAGAGATGCGCCTCATCGTCCAGAAGATATTCTCCACGAATCTGGCATATTATCGCGACATACCAAGCACATTACAGCTCCTTGAAATGCTTGAATACGGGACATCTATACACCACAGTGGCCTCCTTCCCATCCAGAAGGAGCTCATTGAGGTCCTTTTCAGTCGCGGGCTTATTAAATTCCTATTCGCCACGGAAACATTCGCGGTTGGAGTAAATATGCCTACGCGGTCCGTCATATTTACTGAATTATCGAAGCACGACGGGAAGGGGGCGCGCATCCTGAGGTATGATGAGTTCATGCAGATGAGTGGAAGGGCCGGCCGGCGCGGTAAAGACCCCGAGGGCTACGTCATTTACTGTCCCCTTCGCCCCATTGAGCCAAAGCACGAGATTATGAGCCTTCTCAAAGGGAAATCACTCAAATTGGTATCGCAGTATAATGAATCCGCAAATACGTTTTTGCGCCTCTTGAATACGACTACGTACGATGAAATAGGAGCCTTTTATAAAAGGACACTCTATGGATCGGAGCAAACTATGGGAGTCGCCTATTATGAAAGGGAGTATGCGGAGTTGGAGGAAGCGCTCCGGATGATTCCCGAAGTTGAACTGATGGCCGATGAAAAAGAGGTTGTCCGACTGTATATGAAATTAAAACCGGAGCTTGAGAACTCGCGGGGAAACGCTCGTCAGAAGCTACAAAAGCAGTTTGATGAAATAAGATTGAAGATGAATCAGGCTACGTCGGACTATATACAGAATGATATACATCGGAAACATTTGATGGTGGAAATGAAGAAGGTCAATGAAAACATTGAATATAGCCGGAACGCAATCGAAATAAACTTGGAGAAAATAAGGGATTTCAATGTGGAACTCGGGCTTATTACGGAGACACCTCTGATAACGCCTTACGGTAAAATCGTGGCCTCTTTATCCAACTGTTGTGAGGTCGTTCTTGGAAAGTTGATACAGGACCGCTTTTTTGATGGTCTTGATTGGAAGACAATTGGGGTCGTCTTTGCGTGTTTTTCAGAGGATGGGCCAGATAGAGAGGATGATGTTTGGGATAAGACACGGGCGCAATTGGATGAGGGGACAATACTAGCGCTGGATAGTGTATGGTATACTTATGGAAATATAATGGAGACATATTATAAATATGAGATGGAACATCGCCTGAATATTAGCTTCGGTTTCATAATCCCTTTTATGAAATGGATTGAAAAGGAGCCTCTGATTGAAGTTTTACGGCTGTATAATAATTTTGATGGGAATTTTGTGAAGAGTATATTTAAGATTCGGGACATATGTAATGAAGTATTGAAAGTGTGCGTTAATTTCAACTTGGGTGAACTTCAAGAAAAGATAAACGTTCTACTTGAAAATCTGATTTATGGGATTGGTTGCTTTAATAGCTTGTATATTCATCATTATGAATTGATTGAGAAATTATAACGGTCTTACGGGAGCGAGAGCAGGAATGTACCCCAAGGGCTGCGCGTTGGCTCTGCGAGCGAAGGCGGGTCCCTCGAAACCAAATCTGAAATACCAGAGCCGTGGTGGTTGAGCAACATCGAAAAGTCCTCATCAGGCGAACCTGCTTTTTTGGACAAATCAATTTGCTCTGACGGATTTACGTGCCAGTTCCATTAAAAACTTCTTTGACATCACCGAATAACATAAAAAATTGTATTGAATTTATCATCAATTTTTATAAAAAACATCAATTTGATTGAGAAATTATAACGGTCTTACGATGCCGAGTCCTAAATTGTACCTATATTCCTGCGCGTTGGCTCTGCGAGCGAAGGCGGGTGAACACAAACCAATTTCTTACTAGAAGAGCCGTGAGTCGATGGCAGGGATTCGCACCCGCGATACATCCTAAAAAAACAGGCGTTCTACTCTTGAACTATCATCGACATAATTACATAAAAAAATTTATTAAATTTATAATCAATTTTTATAAAAATTGAATAAATATCTAACATCAATTCAATTATTTAAAATGAGTTTTTTATATGATAAACTTACAAAAGTGTTCCAGATGGTTCTAAAATCATCTGAAATGAGAAAAGACGGCTGTCATTTCAGTCGTTTTGATTCTATGTCAACTGTATTACATATGGTTCATAAAGAATTGAGTTCATCTGATTTTCATAAATTACATTGTATTCATGATGTTATTTTGACAATCTGGGACAACTATTTTATGAGTCATTCTAAAATTCCATCAAGATATAATGATAGATATCCTTATCATTCAAAACCAAAAGATCGTTCTGTTTTTGAATCAATTATTCGAGGAATGATTGTAGAACTAATCGCAGAGGATATAAGACAATTTATCATTCGATTATTTGAACAATATCGTGTTATATATATAGCAAATAAAGAACTCATTCATTCGGTTTTTACAATTATATTACAATTACCACTTGAAGAAATGTTTGAAGTAAGCCAAACTCGTTCAGATTTACCATTTCATCTACATGTTCTCCATAATGTAGATAAATTTATTGAAGTATATATATGGACTGTATTAATTATATTAAATGATGGATATCAATATAACTTTGAAATTGTATCATCCGATGAAGATTGTTCAATTTGCTGTGATACTTTTAAAAAAGAGCTTGTGAAAATCGCAAATGGTTGTCAACATTCATTTTGTAGAAGTTGCTTTTCTAAGTCATTACAAAATCAAAAGAAATGTCCAATGTGTAGGCATGAGTATGAGCCAGTCAATATTTCGGATGTGTGTAATCAAGCAATCGCCGTCTTTTTTGATGAACGTCGGAAAAGAAATGAAGATTTCATGCTGATGGAATTAAATGAAAAACAGTGTCTCATCCAGTTTCTTGAAAAGAGTGGGTTTGATATGACAACTATTTATACAGAGCATCCAATAAGGTGTTTTAGCACTTGTGGGAATTTGTATACAAATCGATGGAAAGGAACACACAAATGTGGACCAAATGGAGATTCCCATCACGCAACCAAACACATTGGAATGGCATCTTTATCTGTATTGCGCCCTACTGACTGTTGCATACAATGTCAGGGACCATTTCATGTTTACAAGGAATGTGGACATATTTTATGCGAGGTTCATTTGGACCCAACTAAATATTGCTGTCCTAAATGTGCGCGAAGGACATACGTATTTAAACTAAATCTTTGAAGATAAAAATTGATGCAAATTTGATTGAAATATTTTATAAATAAAAATGTTTTTTTTCATTAACATATCTTATAGAATCAATTATCTTGCTAGTCGTCAAGAATTAAGTAATGAAGAAAAATTGGGAATAGAATCATTGCTTAATTTAACTGGTGAGTCATTGATTGAGTCTGGAATCAAATCAATGACTCAACAAGCACTTGATGTACTTTTATATCTTGCTTGGTGTGAACATAATTTTAAAATTATTAGAATTTTATTCCCTTATTCTACAAGGATTCGATGTCCATTTGGATTGAGTTTATTATTGAATTTGGTTTTTAATCGTTATCAACAAGACGAAGCAGTCGAATGCGAAATCAAACAATCATATATAGTCCCATACCATGATGTCCTTTTGCTTCTTTCTGTCAAGGCAAAAAATCAGAAGGTTCTCACAATTTTACTAAAATTGATGGAAAAAACATTGATCGAATCGACGATTCAATCTATGACTGATGAATACCGAGATATGCTCTTACAGCTTACAAGCAACTCGGAAAATGATGGATCCATTATTTGACCACGCATACTGGTCGGTTTTTATAAAAATATGACAAATAATTTTTTGATGGCGCATAAAATATTAGCAGTTGCTTTATTATATACTCTAAACCATTTTTATGAAAAACAAAATTACTATCCTGAATATTTAAAAGATAAAAATTGATAGTAAACTGATATAATTATTTTATAAATAAAAATGACAGATCTTTCACTTTCAGAAGAAAATTTACGTTTATTATTAAAACAACGATCAAACCGCTATTGTAAATCAGAAATTCAATCATTGATTCAATTTATGATTGATAACAACATGCCAGAAGAACTAAAAAAGCTTTTACGTCTTGCGGTCGAAGAAAATAATCAGCATATTGTCAAAAAATTACTACAATATGCTGATAGAGAAACACTCAGTTTATTATTGATAATTGGCTCAGCTGGTTCAACAAATGATGAAATACTTATTATGTTGATTCGCGCTGGTGCTGACATATCTAAAAAAGAACTTAAGACTCAAATGAATTTGGTTCATTTATTTGCATTGAATAATCGGGTACCTATGATTCAATACATTAGAGAAGAATATCCAGAACAATACAATGAATATTTGAATGGTGTTGATATTAATGGATTCACACCACTCATTTGCGCGGTTCAAAATAATTCAGAAGAAGCAACAAGACTCCTTCTTGAAAATGGTGCACGAGTTCATATAGCCGATAAAGAAAACCGGTCTGCATTTTGGTTTGCTGCTTCAACTGGAAATATGAATATTGTTTGCCTATTGATTGAATACAAAGCCGATGTAAATCAGTGTTCTATTTCCGGAAAATCACCACGTTTTATGGCCTTAGTAAAAGGAGCACACGATGTGGCGCAATTCATTTCAGATAATGGAGGATTCATCAAAGGACCAAACATTCCACGATTGGCGGATATTGATATGGTCATAGTATTCAGAGACGAAGATATTCGCAATTGGCTCATACAGTCATTCAGATCAATTGAACACCAAGAGGCCCCCCCTGCCAAAATTTGGAGTGATATTGCGTCCATTGTTCTTGATCCATTAAAAGATGATGGACAGAAATTATCATTTATTTCAACATGTATTTCAAAATATGAAGGTTCATCATCACATTCTGGATACAGTTGGAATATGATACGTAGTTCTATTGCTTCAATCGCAGTTCATGGTATACCAAAACCAACGGTCTAATCCAAAACACACGATTTTATAATTATTATCCTAACAAAAAATTGGAAAATGAAGGCTCTAATAGCTCAATTGCGACCTTGTTTAACCACGCATATTGGTCAGTCTTTATAAAAATTCGACAGATAATCTTTTGATACAATTCCAATCGAAATTTATAATAATCATACCGCATAAATTCAAACCATTTATCAGTCGCATTATAATCTAAAATATTCAACATTCCTTTATTATAGACTCGAAACAGGAATATGCGCTTCAGTTTTTTAATATATATTTTTATGGAATCGTCATCAATTCCAATAATAACGCCCTCATATGATGGGTCCAGCTGGTAATTCTTCTGTGCGTGAAATATACTTACCAGATTCATCTGCTCATAAGCCCTCTTTATCATCACATTCTTCCAATTAATGGAATGAATATGGTCGCGAATATTGAAATTCGCCATAGGAATCTCATTAATCAGGCAAATCTGGTTCCATAAATCGACGAACCGCCTTATAGGTGAAGTCGCGTGTGTGTAATAAGTTAGGCCCAGTGATGAATGAACAGCGTCCTCCGGAGAGCAATCACCAGACACCCTATAATAGCCCTTATATGATTTCATTCTTTGAACAATGGGTAAAACATCGAGAGGGAGAGAATCAGTGTTTATGTCTGCATCTGAGTCTTCTTCCAACTGGTAATGGACGCGAAGGATACTAAGCGGGTTCGCTTCATACAAGTATTTCGCGATGTGCGTATTGTAAAGAATCATCAGCTTCGCAACCATAGCACGACTGATACACTCATCAGGAATATCTCCATATTCTTGTCCAGAAGTTGTGTGAGTGTGTTGCTTATCCATAATCAATCGAACCATATAAAGGTCGCGATTCTCCGGTAAATCTTCGAGCCTCTTATTCGTAAAAATGCGGTCAGCGCTTTTATAAGTCATCTTCCTCCGATTTATAATCTGCGCGTGTATCAGCTTGGAACTAATGAGCCCGTATGATTCGTCGAACTGAAAGATAATTGATACAACATTCCTTGTGGCGCCTTCTACCAAGCTACACTGGCTTTCCCCGACTTCCTTAGAAATCATATCAATTTTATTAACTTCTTCCGGATATATTGACGAAGTATTAGTCGCCATCTGCTCCAAGAAGGTCCGGCGTGTTGTTTCATCCATTGAATATAGAACGCTCGAAACGTCCGCGATGTGAACGCCAATCCAATGGAAACCGTCGGCGTATTCATAATGGACTGCGTCATCCACATCCAAAGTGGAATCTCCATCAATTGAAAATACCGCTTTCGCTGTCATATCGATGGCACTAGAGTTTGGAATCGTCTGAACTGGCGACTTCCAGCGCTTGGGAACAGTGTCAGTTGAATAAAAAGGGGACATTACATCAAGTTGCTCGACCCCGACATTTCCGCAAACTGACACGCATTTCAGCATATCGGCACCCGATTCCCGCTCTGCGAAGGCATATACATTATGATGGAGGCGGGAGTTCGTTTTTATAAGGAGGGGATGCTCAGTTGAGAAAGAGAGGGGACGAAATAGGGTTATGAATTTATTATCTTTTTTTCCATATTGCGTTTTATTAGTGTAATCGATGATTCCGAATATCTTTTTTGAAGATGATGTCTTCTTCATGGCCATTTTACAACCGCCGAATTTTAAAAAATTGTATTTTTTTAATAAGAGGTCTGTTGGGGCTTCTGATTCAGTTGAATCACCAGCGATTTCAACGGAATCGTATGGGTCCAGTTGGGAATCTGGATTCAATTCAAGCTTGTAGAAGAGACCGGCGCTTAAATCGACGGCGACCCATCCATTATATTCTTTTAAAGCAAAAATAGTCATGTTGTGATAATATGTATATATTACGTTTTTTCTATATTGTTTTTACATTTCATGAAAAGGTTCAACAGGAAAAGATTCTCATTAGAATCATTGTTCGAATTCATCTCATAGTCCAAGAAATAATAACTACACTTTCGAAAGTGGGAGTATATTTTCTTTAAAGATAAACTAATATTAACATTGCGCATGTGGTCATCAATAAATTGAATAAAATCTTCCATTTTGGAATCTGGATTGTTAAATAGTCGAACTAAATTATCACAATCTTCATCTGAAATTACATTCTCCGCTGGGGAAATGGAATCCGCAGTTATTTCTAAAAGCTCCATCTCGTGGATTTCACGACCGAAATTATTGTATGTTTCACAAATATCTCTTATTTTTGCAAGGGGAATCGCCGGAAATAGTTGGACATATCGGTCTATCCGACCCTTCTGAATGCTCGTATTCAAGTTCAGGTGGATACAGCGGGAGAGGAGGGGGTCAATAATGGCTCGCGTGTTTTGCGTAATAAATATGAAGCGTGTTATATTGTTGGAAGTCTCGATGATTCGACGAAGGGCATTCTGCGCGTCTAATGAGATATACTCCGCTTGGTCGAATATAATGACTTTGACACTGGGGACATCGCTATATTCTTTTACTTGGATATTGGAGAAGGCTTTTATTTTGTCGCGGATGGTCGATATACCGCGCTCGTCATGGATGCTCATATACAGGACGCGCTCCTTAAAATGGGACTTGAATAGCTGGTGAAGGAGATAATTGGTAAGATATGATTTTCCGGAGCCACTCTCTCCGTGGATGAGGAGGTTCGGAATGTTTTTCGCGACACATATGTTGTTGAATATTTCGACGATTAGCTCATAACCAATTATCCCGTATTTTTTCATTCGGGCTTTCTCGCGATTTGTTAGAAAAGTGGATTCATAATATCCGGTGCTTGATTGCTCAGGGGCTTTTGGTGGGGGAAGGGGGTCGACTACTTTTTTCTTGCGACCGCGCTTCTTTTCTTGACTGATTATCATTTATGTTGTTATATAATAAAAGTTTTAATATCTAACTAAAATTGTGGTTATTTATATTTCTAGAGTTTATATATGACAAAATCATATATAAACTGTTGAACAAAGATTGTTGTGATTTATATTTCAACACATTCGTATATTTCAATAAAATCAATATTCTTCGTTGATGCGCCGGACTTCTCTTGAAGACTATCTCGAATAGTATTGAATCGGTCCATCAGTTTCTTCTTTGAATTTATTCCGAATGATTCTGGTAATACGGATGCCAGATATGTTGCGCTCTGGCCGTCCTTAAAATGAATTGTTATCCCATGTGTTCCGACTTTCATCTTATTTATTCCACTCACGACCGGCTTCTTCAAGAAATTTATTTTATATGTTAGTCTCGGTAATTCCAATTTTTTGATGGGGTCGAACCGGCCGTCTTGGAGGGCGCTCGTGATTGTTCTGTTGGCGATGGTCTCATTCAAATCGCCGAGAAGATTGAATGTCCCAATACATCCACGCAATTTTCCATCTTTGTATATCGTCGTAAATATTCCTTCAACGTCGCGAATGAAAACAGAAAGTTTTGGAGAAGGAACGTCGCCGTTTCTTCTTAAAAAGGATTCAAGCGTCATTTTTGGAATAGATTGGAACTGTTTATAATATTCCAGATTGGGCTCGTTTTTATCAAAGAGAATACCAGCATATCCGACTGAGTTCGTCCGGTTATTTGATTGAATATCGCTCGATGTATAAATATACTCGGTATATTGATAATTACGGCGCCGGATGATTTCCAGAAATAGTCGGACCGCCGGAAATCCACACATCTCTTTTGGAAATATCTTTTTTCCGCTAATGATTTTGCGAATGACGTCTAAATTTGTTTTTTTAGGATTCGCGGGACAATCTACACCATAATTCGGTCCGCAGTGTAATAGGTCCGTATTTACAATAATTAAAGTGCGGTCCATTTCGGCTTCTATGATGCGGGCGAGTTCAGGGGAAAACTCCCCGACCGCAATAATAGAACATTGATAACCTATTTTTTCTAAATATGGGAGGATTGATAAATAGGAGTGTTCGCGTTTGAAAAAAGTTTGGCTGATTGGGATACCTCGGATTTGGTTGAGTTTTATGCGCTGGATTGGGTTGTCCATTTGAAAATTTTCGCGTGTAGAGTGATTCGTAGTGAGAAGAATAACTTTATTGAATGAGGAGATATCTATTTTATCGAAAGCGAAGTCGAGTATTTCTTTGACGAATGCGGAACCGGCGTGGGGGACGAGGAGAGCACTAACATTTTTTGAACCAGTTTGGAAAGTTGGGGGGAACGCAGAGTTTAAGAAATATGGTTTGGTGTGGTTTTTTATATATGACATAATTTTATGCGGAATATTATTTATTGATTAAATAGATTTATTTTTAAAAAATCAATGAATATTTCTGATACTCTTTTATTAGTTCTATTCGAATGATAACTATTACCAAATGATTTTATATCTTCTAATAATTTATTTTTCATTTCTTTTCCTAATTCGTTTATAGTTTTTTTTAAACCATCGTATAATTTTTTAGTTTTAATAAACTTTTCTTTTTCTTCATAAGGAGAAAAAATCCATTTATATTTACGAATGCCTATTATTTGCATCATTTGTACAATTCCAAATCCTTCAAAAATTATATATTTATAATATATAATATCATCTATTTTTATTTCTCCTAAAAATAGAAATAGATTATTAAACTTACCTACCCTTATAAACTTAAACTTATCATCATCTTTTTTTATTACAAAATCCCAATCCACAATTTCTGGATTTCCATTTCCATTTTCATTTCCTCTTACATGAGCTGGACCATTTTCATTTCCATTTTCATTTTCTCTTACATGAGCAGGACCATTTTCTTCTTCATTTTCATGAGCAGGTCTATTTCCACGTTCCTGAGCTGGACCATTTTCTCCTTCATTTTCTTCTTCTTCTCTTGATTCATTTCCTGTTCTAGTTGCCTTTTTGAAAATTATCCAACAAGGAAATTGAATAGAACGATTATTAAAATAATCTTTTTTTACTTTTAGACGAATTCTTTTATTTTTTAAGTTGGAAAAACTTTTTGGACAGTATAAAAATTTTTTAATATCAGATATATTAATTTTTGTACTGCCTGCGATTACTTCTTGACTAAAAAAAAGACCGCTATATGTTATTTCAAATGGTTTACCATTATTATAAATATTAACTAAATAATCAAGTTCTGTAAGAAGTAAATCATATGTATTTTCAGTTGGATTAAATAAATACAATTTACAACGTTTAGAATTACCTCTAAATAATTTATTTGTATTATATGAGTTACCATTAATATTTTTACCAGAAAATTTATAATCAGCTGGATATTTGATACAGCCATTAGATAAAGTTACTGGTTCACTTACATGAGCTGGACCATTTTTATTTTTATTTTTATCTTTATTTGAATTAGAATTCGCAGATTCATTCTTAATTTTTAATATTTTTTTTATAAAATTTTGTATTCTTAATTTATTATCATTTGGCTCATTTTCTAATGTTATATATAATTTTAATAAATAATTTTTTAATTCATCATCAATTCGATTATCATCAAAATTAACATTCGTTATAGAAAAATCCCGATTTAGTTGTAAAAATATAACATTATTTTGATTATCAGTAATAATTACATATTTATAATAATCATAATAACCAATATTATTCACAAGAATTGTGATGGTTCCAAAATATGTATATAGAATATTATCATTTTTATTTTCTTCAATTTTAACATGATTGTGAAGATTCCTACGTAATTTTACCAATTCGTTATTGTATTCACTAATTTTTTTTTTATGATTATTCGTTTTATGACGAATACCTAAATACCGGTATTTCGTTTTATTTGTACTCTCATATAATTTAAATAATTTTTTATAATTATTATTTCCTTCTTTTTCAAAATCCTCAACTCTCAAATCCCGACCCCCTCTCATTTTCCGAACCTTTCCACAAATCACCCGATGCGTAATAGTCTTCCCTCCCCGCTTACAAGGCCGGTCCAGCTTCTCCATCCGGCCCTGATAAGGCCCACATTCCCGCTCACATCCGCGCTTACATTCCTTCAAGCTAAACCGGACCGCCTTGCTTGAAGTCCCGCACAGTTTTTTAATGACTTTCTTCGCAACCGCACTCGGAGTCGGCCCCGAGTAAGTCCCACATTCTTTTGAATTCACGATTATTTTAAATTTCCGAGCCGGTTCCATTTATATTATTATTATAGAACAAAAAAATCAACATAAGCTGAATAATTCATTATTTTCTTCGGATTTTTGTCAATAAAGACCAATTTTTCAACATACCGAATGAAGTCATCTTCCCCAATTTTATCATCATTGAGTCGCGCGACCAGTATTTTATAAAGTGATTGCGTGAATATTTCCGTATCGTAATACCCTTTTTCTAACCCAGCCATGAAATAAGAATATGTTTCATCCCGATTTTTGATTTCTAAAAAGCCACGAATGTATTCATTGTTCGGGATACGCAAGAGGGAGTAATAATTTTCGGGGTTCTTATTACAGGCATGATAGCGGAATAATTGGATATAGTTCAGTATTTTCCTCATGTCCCCGTTCGAGTATTGAATAATCATCTCCAATATATTCGGTTCAATAGAAATAGCCTCCTCTTTCATGATTTCCCCCAGACGTGATGAAATTTGAGTCCCGTCCAAATTAGAGAACTTGAACTTGGAGCACCTCGACTGAATCGCCGGAATGATTTTCCCAATGAAATTACAGATGAAGCAAAAGCGAACATTATTACAGTATGTCTCCATAATCCTCCTTAAACAGAACTGCGCGTCGTTCGTCATGCTATCCACTTCATCCAAGATAATCAACTTATAGCCGGTGTTGAATAGAGTCTTAGAACTCGCGAACTCCTTAATTATTTTCCGGACGACTTGGATATTTCGGTTATCACTGGCGTTGAGTTCTAAAACCATCAGGTTGTATTTTTCCTTATAAATCTCCTTCGCCATTGCGATGATTGTAGATGTTTTACCGGTTCCGGAGGGCCCGTAAAATAAGAGGCTTGGAAAATTCTGCTTGTCAATGAATGATTGAATACAGTTCATATTTTTTTCATCGAGGAATACTTCATTAATTGAATTGGGCCGGTATTTTTCAACGAGGGTTTTCATTTTAAAAAGAATTCGCGTTTTCTTTTTAAGTTATAATTTTTGGTCTATCGTCGGAGAATTGAGTTGATTTTCTCGGCAATTATATCATAAACTGAGTTTGAATGCTCCGGTGCGGTTTCCCAGCACTTCTCGCACTTAAATCCACTGTCGCCTTCCCGCCACTTTAAGCATGGAACATTTGTATTACAGGCTGGACAGTCATAAGTTTTGATATCATATGGGACATTATAAACAGTAGAACTCATTGCTATATATTATAAAATAATTATTTATTTTTTCCGCGGGGGAGAACCTAAGGTTCCCCCCTTACCCCCCTCCTCTGGGGAGAACCTAAGGTTCCCCCCTTACCCCCTCCTCTGGGGAGAACCTATGGTTCCCCCCTTACCCCCCTCCTCTGTAATAGTGGTTGGTTATAGAATGAAGAATGAAGAATGAAGAATGAAGAATGAAGAATGAAGAATGAAGAATGAAGAATGAAGAATGAATAATGAAGAATCGGATAAATTCATAATCTAAATAAAATCAAATTCTTAAATTAGGAATCGATGATATCTTCCAAAAGTGAGTCAATCGCGCTGGTTGAAGCAGATGTGTCCAGTTTCGCAATTTCCGCCTCAATATTTGCTTTAATATCTTCCACATTTTCAATCGCTAAAATAGTGATTCTTCCTCCATCCTTATTTGGATTCACAGAATGACACGCCCTGTGATTTGGGTTCTGCTCATTACAGATTCGAATAATAACATCTTTGTCATGAGTTTTTGCGTCATATTGAATGAATTTGATGAAATTGGGAATCGTTTGAAAAATTTCGTGAAACTTCTCATAAACAGATTCTTCTTCAAAATGGACAATTGTGCTTCCGCCACATCCGATTACATTCTTCGGCTTGATGTCAGGGTTCTTTTCCAGAATGATTTTGGTCATTATTGGAGGACACTCAAACAAATACTTCTTAATGAAGTCCAAAACCTCTTTCTTCAATTCGACTTTTCTGTCTCCGACGACGGTAATCGTGGATGAATATTTGGCGGTCTCCGTGAAATATGCGGTCGTAATGTTCAGGATTTCAAAGAGCTTTTTGATGACCATATGGGAATGCGGTATCTCAAAAGAGAGCTTGTTTGATATTATATCAAACATCGCTTGTGATGCGCTTCCTGTAAGTGTAATCGATATCTTAGTTCCAGAAGAAACTACATTGTATTTAACAAAACCGGACATTTGGGATTGAAGAGTTCGACAAATTCCAACAACTGAACCGTGGTTCGTCTTTTCTGGCAATTCAACAATCTTCTTTAATTCTTGGAAAGAAATTGGTTGTTGATTATTCTTAAAATTAAGTTTGGGCATTTTGGTTTAATTACTATAAAAATATTAAAATAATCATTCAATTTTTATATCTATTTAAAAACATCCCTACAATTCAATCAATGGACACCAATTCTTTACCACTTACAGAAAAATATCGCATTACCAAGCTCGATGAATTAATCGGGAATAAGAATCAGGTCATATTTCTGAAAAAATTCATAGAGTCCAACCGTGTCCCCAACCTCATTATTAACGGAAATACCGGCTGTGGAAAAACATCGGCAGTCATTGCTTTTGCTAAGGAGTATCTCGGGGATTTGTATAACAATTACTGTATTGAATTGAATGCGAGTGATGACAGAGGAATTGATGCTGTGCGTTCAAAAATCAAGATATTCTCCCAAAGGAAAATGTCGGAGAACAGGTTTAAAATTATCATATTGGATGAAAGCGACAATATGACCATAATTGCGCAGTTAGCTTTGAAGAGGCTAATTGAGCAGTATTCGGATACGACGCGTTTCTTCTTTACCTGTAATAACATTGAGAATATTATATCAGGGATACAGTCGTGTTGTAAAATTATGTATTTCGGTAAAATTGAGAAGGGTGATATGATTGTGAAACTGCGGGAGATATGTTTGGCGGAGAATATGGAAATTGATGATGAGGCGATGGAGATGATTATTTCCCTGACTGAAAACAAGTCAGATATGCGAGAAATGATTAACAAATTGGAGTTGCTCAAAGCAAACTATTCTGCGCATCAGGACCTGATAAAGATAACGACGAAGGAAATATGTAATATTTGTGATAAGCCGTCCCCTATTATTATTCATCATTTTTTGAAAACATTAGGCTCTGATTTAAGAAGTGGTATTCAGATTATTCATAATTTAAAGAATGATGGATTCCAGAGTTCAGATATTTGTATAACCCTAACGAATGAGATATTGAATATGGATATTTTAGAAATAAAAAAGAAGGAATTAATAACTTGTATTAGTGAGTATAACCGGTTTTTCTTAGAGGGAAATGACAGTTTATTACAGATGGGGGGTCTGGTAATAGAGATTTATAAGATATTGCGTTGTAAATAGTTAAAAAAAATAGAATATATGAATTATATGAATACAGAAGAAAACGACGATCGACCATTTGATGCGGATGAGGTCCGGATGTGGAGTGTTAGGACAATGAGTCGGTTTTTAGTTGTTGGTCTCCCACGCCTCATTTTTTTGATACTCATATACATCTTCTTTCTACCGTTTGGTTTTTTGTTTCACGATGGTAATTATCATTTTCAGAATATATTATTCAAGATAATTTCGCGGTTCAAGCTCTATGTTTTCGGGTTTTTCAAGGTAGATATATCGAAGAAAGATAGAGAAATTCTCCGGAAAAGCGACGCCCAAGTTATTGTAGTTAATCACAGCTCTTATTTAGATTGTTGTGTGGTAGATTTACTCATACCGGATACGAAATATATTGCGTCGGAGTTCATTTCAAAAATGCCATTATTTAAGCAATTTCTGAAAACGAAATGTATATTTTTGGGGAATGATTTTAAGTCGGGGAATATAACGGAGAAAATACAGCGTGAATTGGATAAGGGAACGCGAATCGTTTTTTTCAGCTCAGGTGTGTGTTCGAGGCCGGAGTTTGTATTGAAGTTTCGGAATGGGGCGTTTGTTCCGAAACTGAAAATATTGTCGGTCCATGTGAATTATTATGATAAATTTTGGGTAATGGGAGAGCAGGATATGAATGCGCATATTATAAATACGATGTCATCTTTCCGGAACAAGGTTAGCGTTCGAGTATTACCGGACTATATACCGAGTGAAGATGAGAAGAAGGATATCGATTTATTTCGGGAAAATTACCGGAAGTATTACGCGTCAGGATTTGATTTGAAATTGAGCAATAAGAGCTATAAGGACCACCCATATTACAGACATAAAATGAAGGATTAGGACAGAGTCTAAATATTTTTATGAATCAATTCTGGAAAAAAGATGATTAATTTTATCCAAGAATGCTTCTGAATAATTATAAAAAATTGAATTAAAAAATATCAAATATTAATAATAAATAAAATGGAACATAAAATACTTGATTTGAATAGAGAAATTGTATTACATGATTATCAAAGTGCTACAAATAAAAATAAGGAATTATTTATTACTGGTGATATAAAAGCAAGTAGTGAATATATATTTCCGAATCAAAAAGAAGATGCTACAATAATATGTAATAAATTTTATGAAAAGCATATACGTGTTATTAGTATTGTAAAGAGGACAAAAGTAGGTATGGATGGTCTTATGATTGAAATCGCAAAAAATATGACAACACATCCGGATAATAATTTTGCTTTACATAGAAATAATATTAAAATACTTACAGGAATGAGTAATATATCTTGGGAGGATGATATGAAAGATAAAATACCATCATGTTTCAAAGATAATGTATATCATCATGGTAAATTACAAAGATTAAAAACTAAATTAGAAAATGCAAGAAATGAACTAATTATTATTGATGAAATTGATAGTGGTGATAAAGAGGACCAAAAATTACATCTAATATTGAAGGAAAGTCGTATATTAGATATGAAATATATGGAAGAAAATAATATTCGTTTTGTATTTGTTTCTGCGACTATGATTAATGAGTTGCGGGATTTATATAAATGGGGGACTAAACATTATACACACTACATGATTATACCCGATATTTATATTGGACATAAAGAGTTTTTAGAACTTAAAATTATTCAAGAATATTATTTGATTAATGATGATAAAACTGCTGAAAGATGGGTTAAAGAAGATATTTTACAAAATTATGGTTTAGATTATAGGGTTCATATTATTAGAACTGATGAAAAAAATAAAGATTTCATATTTAATGCTTGTATAAGAAATAACATCGATTTTAAAAATCACACATCTGAGGACAGAATAAGTTATGAAGAATTATCAGATATATTTAATAATATTACAAACCATTTAGTTATAGCAGTTAAAGGGTTTTATCGTCGCGCTAATTTAATTCCGAATGAATGGAAAAAGAAAATAGGCGCTACACATGAAAGATATGTTAAAAAATACGATACAAATGTTCAAGTCCAAGGATTGCCTGGTAGAATGAGTGGTTATTGGAAACAAGATATAGTAAATGGACATAAAACAGGACCACACAGAACATCAATAGACGCTATAAATGAATACGAAGAATTCTATAAAAATCCTTTTGGAAAAATAAAATATAGCACAACAGGTTCAAAAAAATTATTTGTAAATCCAAAACATATTCGAAATTTAGAAATTATGAACCAAGTTGAAGTAAAAGTAGATGAAAATAAATATCGTGTTTATGATAATGAAATCGTAGTAAAAAATGTATGTGAAATTCTTAAATATGATTATAGAGAAACTGAAAATAATTCAGATGGATTTAAGGAAACATCACTAAATAGCAAAAAAGAAGTTGCTTCTTTATCAAAAGCTATTTCTAAAATACAATGTGCATATGGAAAAAATAACGGAAAAAAAACATGGAGAACATATTATCCTTGTTATGTAGATATTACAAATAATCAAACATTAAGATTTGTTGTAATAATAAGACCTGAAACTGATATAAATAAGGTTAAAACAGAAATAGACCCCATTTATATTCCAATTCAAATATAATTATTTGTATAATTTTACATTTTTATTGTTTTACAGTATAACTATAAATCAAGTAGTGGATTTATCGTTCTAGATATAAAACATCTAGATATTTATATGTATAATCTTTTTTTCAAAATATTTTTTATAATTTTCTAAAAAATATTCCGGTAAATTTTTCATTTTTACGAAATCTTCTAATTTTTTTACAGTTGATTTTTTTATTATATATTCTACAAATAATTGGATTGAATCTACACTTTGAGCGCTCCAAATAATCGCTTTAACATCTTTATTCTTTCCATTTTTCAGAAATATCGTTTAATTTTGCTTTATGTGTCTTCATATTACTGGTAATAAGTGAATGTTTTCCATCTTTATAAATAGCAATAATATTTCCTTGGGATAATGGTCGCCACCACTTATATAATTTATCCAATAACTTTTTATAATAATTCTGTTTACTGATTTTTTTCACCCATTTTCCATTTTTTTTAACCCACATATTACCATCTTTACCTTTCATTTCAATTCCTTCTTTCTCACCGGACGCGCAAAATCCGAGACCTTTTGGTGAAGGTTCTAAACCAGAATATGTTTTTTTAGGATTATTCTTACAATACATATTTTATATAATAAAATAATAATATTTTATTATAGTCGAACTAAACAATATCACACGAACGAATTTCATCTGGATTCAAGATAATTCCACCTTTTGATGAATCAGATTTTTTAGGAATTGGAATATTTAATTTTTTATGAATCCATTCTAATTTCTTTTGTAAAAATTCAATATGAATATATTCTGGAAAAACGATTATTATTATTCTATTTGGATATTTCTTTATAAATGTATATATGTTTATTTTTTTTAATGATGGAAAAAGCTTAAAATCGTAAATTGTAATATTACAATCATATTCTCCAAATAATTTAATAAAAATATCAACTACATCTTCTCCATTGAATGTATTCTTATAGCAATCAATTGAACCAATACCACCAAATTTATTTTTGGGTTGATTCCAATGAAAAGTAATTATTTTCTTTTTCCATAAAAATTTAATTAAATTTGCTAATTGATAATCCGCGGGAATATATTTTTTTTTACTCTTTTTAATTTGCCATTTTGGAATTCTTAATAAAATATAATCATTTATTTGATACGGATAAACACTCTGATGTAATAATTTATCGATTGTTTTAGGATTATATTTAGATTTCAAATAAAACTCTTCTTTTGATATCTTTTTCAATGTGTGATTTTTTATTTTTTTATAATAATTATTACCATCAAAAAAATATTTAACAGTTCGCAATTCTAACATAGTCGTCATATATTTATTGAATAATTTAATTTTCGGATACTATTCCATATTTTAATTTTTACTTTTGGTTAACCATAAGTAAAAATTAAAATATAATATATTATATGGAAGCTAAAGAATTCTTGAAAAAATTTTCTCCTGTTTCAAATGAATTTATAGATGATTTTTTTAATATTACAAATTATAATTATTTTGAGAATAATTTTATAATTGATATCGATAATGTATGTAAGTGGTTGAAAATAAATAAAGGAAATTTAAAGTCTACTTTAAAAAAATCTTATACTAAAAATATTGATTATACAGTTGAACGAATTAAAAAAGAAAAAGGCTCTGGAAGTGGAGCAACAATAAAAGAAAAAATTTTATTGACTCCATTCTGCTTCAAAAAAGTTTGTCAGCTTACAAAGTCAAAAAAAGGAAATGAAGTTCGAGAATATTTTATTAAAGTTGAAGAAACTTTTATAAAATATAGAGATTATACTATTAAAGGATTACAAGAAAAAATAAAAAAATTAGAAAATAATCAAAAACCAAAAGTATATCCTAAAAAAGGAGTTATTTATGCTTTTGAAACTCCAAATTCTGCTCATAATTCGCTATATAAAATAGGAAAAACAAAAGATTTGAAACAACGATTGAAATCACATCAATCACCATTATCAGATGATATAAACATACTATATTATTTTGAGACGGATGATATTGACAGTGTTGAAAAATGTGCTAAAATGTTTATGAAAAAGTTTCAATATCGCAAATATAAAGAAGTTTATCAAGTGAATATTGATATTATAAAAGATGTTGTATCAAACTGTGGAAAAATATCGGAAAATATAAAAATAAAAGAAGGTAGTAAAGATAATAAATATTACTTACATATTTCAACTAAATAATTATATAATCATGTTTTTATTAAAATTCTGTAAATCAATGGGTTTCCACATCATTTTTTATATAAAATAAAATTTTATTATATATAATATATATGCCCCAAACCGGAGGAAAACCAAAAGTCTCAAAGGCACCAAAGAAGACATCTTCTTCTTCTACAAAACGCCATTTTACAGTTGTTATGGGGAACAAAGAGCATGGACTCTACGTTTCTTCAAGCCCATCATACGCAGCCAGAAAGGCAGTTAGCAAACTCTGCGCCACGGACAAAAAGAGGAAAGTCCAATTTAGTATACGCGAAATTACTCAGGGGTCAAAAAAGAAGACTTATGGTCCCTATTTAGGATACATTGAGAAATTGGCGAAACCGATTGAACTTAAAGGTCGTGTTATTATGTATAAGCCAGTCGCAAAATTGAGCGGGAAAACAGGTGTGAAAAAAGGAGGGATGATGGGGGGGGCTAATAGATTAGATAGACATAACTCATTATTATTTGAGATGATTCCTATAGGTCCAGATAATAAAGTTCATACAGTTCCACCAGGATTATTAATTCAATATTATATAGATAATGGTAGATTAATAGACAAAACAAAAACAATAATTGATAATACAAAAAAAACAATTGAATTTAATTTTAGACAAGATATTTCAGATAGAGATATTTTAAACGCTTTGTATAATATTGATAATAAGAAGTATGTTGCTGATATTTTAGAGCAAAATTTTCATTTTCAACCAGGAGAAATCCGAATATTTCTTACTATTCCATATATTACTGAAAATGGAGAACAAAAAAAGCATAGATACATGTGGTTAAATCCTGTTAGAGGAAATAAATATTTTTCTTCTAATAAAAATACATTAGGTGTACATATGTTAGACATTGAATTTATGTGATCTAATACTTAACATTTCCATAGCATTCCTTCTTATTATTTTTTACATAGATACATTTACACTTTTATACGGTTTTAATCAACCGTTAATAATCCCTAATATAGAAAGATGTATAGTAATAAATATAAGTTCAGTCTTAAAAATGAAGTTTTTAAGACTCAAGAGATAAAAAGACGTAGTCTTTTTATCTGTTCTTCTCCACTATTATTTTTTTAAGAAATTTATTTTCTCGTTTTTATTTTCGGTCAATGTAATAAAATTACAGTATATTGAGCTTAGAATAGGTTCCGAATAATTCCGAACCCCCACCCCCGCAAACCGGTTTAAAGAAAACTGAACATATATGTATAAGGAAGAAAATGGCAACATTTCAAGAGTTAAGATCTATGGCCTTAGAGGCAAGAAAGGAGAGCGCTACTGAGCGTCAGGCAAAGTATTTTCGCGCGCGCGATGATGCGTTTGCTGTAATTACTGATGGAGTAATGGACAAGATTCATACCGCAGCGAAGGAGGGCCGCTTCAAGTATCCCGTATATCGTTGGACGAATCAGACACGTTCAAAGGATGGAGTCAAGGAGGAGGCAACTTCTACAGAGGACAATTCTCAATTGTATTTTGGAAACGATGAGAGTGGTAAGAATGGCCTTCACATTATGGCCCTTCTTCAACCGACTGGTCTCAAATATGAGGATACTCTTCTTGCGAAGCTTCGTGAGTTTTTTAACAGTCAGACACAACAGGGAGATGGTGATGGCCCCCGCCAGAATCATTTACGTGTATTCCTTCAACGTCGTCCAACAAATCCAAATATGTGCGCGATTTTCGTGAGTTGGGAGAAGACTCTTCCTAACCGCGCAAGTGTTCGCCCTGCTTCTGGATTTGTTAGACGACCATTTGATAAGTTCGAGAGAAAGCCCGCGGTTGAAAGGACAGTTGAGGCTACTGGTGCTGAGGCCGGAGTTGCAACTGCCGAAGGTTTTAAGGTAGTTGTTCGTAGGGGTGAGAAGAAGACCCGTGGCACTCCTGTTAGCGCCCGTCGTTAGATGTGGGAATCGGATTTTGATATAAAAAATGATTGTTTATTTATTATAATTTTAGATTATTATATAATCTAAAAATGTTTTCATGTTTTTGTTCAAAGAAACAGCCATTGCGCGACTATTATATTGAAGAGCGTGCTTATGAATCAGAGAAGATTTTGATTGATAATAACCGGCTCAAATTGGTTTACGATGGAAAGATTGTTGTTGAATCCGGTGGGTTTGAGGATGCTATCAAAATAGCGCGGTTTTGCGCTATTGAGGACCGCCGGTTCGTGGTCGCAGTATTAGCGCGGGAAATTATTGTTCTGTCGCAAGAGAAGCTTGATGAAATCGCGCGAGTGAAATTGGATACTACTGAAATCACGTGCGTGGAAATTGATTCACGGAAGAGTGCGCATAAATCGACTATATATGTTGGGACAAAATCTGGAAAAATTGAGGTTTATGTTCTCCATGTCCGGAATATGAAGCTGGCGCGGATTTATGTGTTCAGTCTTAAAAAACATGTTTTTTAAGACTCAAGAGATAAAAACTTGAAAAGTTTTTATCTGTTCGATTGCTTCCGGCCGATTTATGGAATATACATTGTTTATGAGAAGGCGCGAGTCATATATGCGAATTTTTCGAGGTGGAACAGATAAAAATAAATAGTTTCTCTCAAAGAGAGAAACTATTTATTTTTATCTCTTGAGTCTAAAAACTCCGTTTTTAGACTGAACCGCGATTCATTTGAACGGATATTTATCAAGTAGTTATTTATATCTATTGAGTTTATATATGACGTAATCATATATAAACTTAATGCGTATTTATTAGTTAAATATCATATTCTAACCAATTTTTTCTAAAAAATATGAAGTCGTTTTCATAAAATTTATAAATTTTATTTTTAATTTCATTATTGTAAAAATATTTATAATCTATATTATTTTCAAAATATTCTTCCATTTCTAAATCTGACACATTGTAATTTATTGTATTTTCGTATATTTTTCTTTCATGTCCTTGTTTAATCAATAATACATTTTTATTTATTGATTTATTATATAACTTTTCGATATACGAATAATCAATATTTTCAATATCAAATATTTTATATGACTTTGATTGTAATATTTTATTTTCATCGAAGTTTTCGGATGTTTGTAGAGTAAAATGGTGTTTTTCTATTACTTCCCAATTTTTAGAAATTATTTCATCCACAAATAAAGAAAAAGTAATTTTTTCATTTTTCCACATATGACGATACGAACCATTAATTTTATATTTATCTAAAAATCCAGATACTAACCTTTTATATGGATTTCTTACAAACAATATAATATCGTATTCATTTATTTTATCTGGTAATTTATTTAATTCTTCTTTTTTTATATGTGGTTCATTGTTAATATTATCATTATCTAAATTCCAGTATATTCTTTTTATATGAGAACATGCACATTTTGCTGACCATCCAAAAATTATTTTTTTATCATTATTTATAATAAAATACATATAATATATTATAAATTATAATTTAATCTTTTTTGATAAATTTTTTTTTAAAGTTTACTCATTAAAATATTTTGCGACGACTGGATTAACGCGAATTTTGGATTCGTCAAATTCCTCAATGAACAACCCTTCTAAACTCCGAACCCTTGAAAGTGCAACATAAGTCTGTCCATATTCAAAAATATTCCGCCCTATGTTTATTTGGATATAGTCCAAGCTTTGGCCCTGTGATTTGTGGATGGTTGTGCACCACGCTAAATCGAGAGGGATTTGCTTTGCGATAATTTGCGTAGTCGCGTTTATTTCGTATGAATATGAATGATGGACAATTTTTTCGATGTCCCCATTAATAAAGCGGACATATGGAAATCCATCTACAAAATCCGTTATTACCCCACGGGACCCATTGACGAGGCCCCGCTCTTGGTCCAAGTTTGTGAGAAGCATGACCTGTGTTCCTACTGCGAGTTGGAGAGTTTGGACGTAATTGCTATCTTTGTTAATAATATCCACCCACATTGTATATTCATCGTCTTTCATTTTTAGGGCCTTATCACCGGTTATTTCATAATGGACATCATATTCTAAAATTTCTTCGGATGCCAATTTGTTGAATTCGCGATCATTTATTTTATCAACATCTTCCCTTTTGGAGTAGATGATTGTCGGAAGAATTCCGGTTTCCGTGCTCGGCTTTATACCGACGCGGGACCGGATAATATCAATTGTTTCGCGCGATGGTCGCCCAACGCGGACTTCGGAAAGAACCTTCTGGAATGCCGGTTCTTTTTGGCGAATGATTTCGGTAAGTGTTATTTTCTGGTCTATAACATCTTCCCACCTTTCACTTTCGAAACAGAATTTCTGGGGGTCGGAAGCCTTGGAAACTGGTGGAAGTTGGTAGAAATCTCCTATTAAAATGACTTGGATTCCGCCGAAAGGGCGACCACTACCACGGACATTTCGCGCAACCTCTTCAATTAATTCGAAGAATTGTGCGGTTAGCATAGAGACTTCATCAATAATTAGGACGCGACATTTCTTCCATTTGGTTTTTTTGGGCCATGATGCGAGGATTTTTTCGGAGTAGTATTCTGGACCGCGATTTCCGAGTCCAAGGGACCCCCAAGAGTGGATTGTTTTTCCACCGATAAGACTTGATGCAGTCCCTGTCATTGCGGTTATTGCGACGTTTTTTTCCATCTGATTACAATAATCTACGATTTTCGAGATAAGGTGTGATTTTCCGGTTCCGGCTTGTCCAGTTATTAGAAGGTTGCGTCCTTGTTTGAATGCTTCATATGCTTCATTTTGATCACGTGTTAATGAAGAAGGGGATTTTATTTTGAAATATCGTTCCATTTTTTGATATATATGACTTTTATTATTATAAAAAATCATTTTTTACAAAACGGCTTAAAGAAAACTGGTTATAGTAATGTAGTGAGGATGAAAATTTTTCAACCAGAGTTAGAGGACCAAGACGAGGGCTACGCCACCAGTTTCACATTTGACAATTTAGATGAGCAGAATAGTTTTGCGAGTTTTCTTGAAAATATGGGGATTGGTTATTTGAAGTCAAAATTTCCGGTTATTGAAGAAGGGAAGATGAAGTTTCAGACTGGATTTGTAGTTCCAGTTCCTAAGTCTGAAAGTCATTCTTCTGAAACACAAGAAGTCGCTGTTCATGAAGTTGTTCAAGAGGTGAGTGAAGAACCGACTGATGAGGTTGTTAGTAAGAAGAAGAGTAAGAAAGCTCCGAAAGAATAAATAAAAATATTTATTATAGTATAATGGAAAAAACTAAAACTAAAACTAAAACTAAAACTAAAAAAATTAAAATTAAAAAAATAAGGGGTGGTGGAAAAGACGAAGCAATTCCTTGGGATTACGGAGGAACTGGTATTACTGATTTACCTGCGGATATTATTGGAGTTATTGTTCATACAATTAATACGATTATAAATGCGGTTGCGGTTGTGGACCAAATTGTGGGTTTACCTGCGAATATGGGGACTGCTTTTTCTTCACCGAATGAACCAAATCCGGATGATGTAGATGTGTCAGGGATGTAACGAGGGGGAACTTAGAGTTCCCCCCTTACCCCCCTCCTCTTTTTATTCGTATTATTTGATGATATTTAATTTTTATTATTGTAAAAATTAAATTTATGTATCGTATTATTTTGATAAAATTTAACTTTTTCAAATAAAAAATTAAATTTATGTATCGTATTATTTGATGATATTTAATTTTTATTATTGTAAAAATTAAATTTATGTATCGTATTATTTGATAAAATTTAACTTTTTATTATTGTAAAAATTAAATTTATGTATCGTATTATTTGATAAAATTTAACTTTTTCAAATAAAAAGTTAAATTTATGTATCGTATTATTTGATGATATTTAACTTTTATTATTGTAAAAATTAAATTTATGTATCGTATTATTTGATGATATTTAATTTTTACAATAATAAAAGTTAAATATATGTATCGTATTATTTGATAAAATTTAACTTTTTATTTGAAAAAGTTAAATTTAGAAAATTATTAAAAAGTTCCTTGCATTATTTTCTTTTTTCTTTCTTCAATCTTTATATTCTTCTCCGGATTTTTATCAAAATCGAAGTCCATAACAACCAAAACTGCCATTAAGAAATTTAACTGAGTCTTTATATAAAGTTCATCAATCGTATTCTTAACAGATGTGCTTATTTGATTAAGTTCATCAGTGCTAATTGTAAAATTCGACTCCAACTTTTCAAGTATAGTAAGGAGTGCCCGAATAGACTCTTGATAAGTTGAATTTATTTTATTTCCGTATTCAAAATATTTCTTACCAAATGTTTCATCAACCAACATGTCTTTCATTTGTTTTTCAGTTAATTGAAATATTATCCCTCCCGATTTTTTACATGATTCATCATCCATCATATTTAAAAATCTCATAATTTTATGGATTCTGACATCATCATCTTCGTCTTGGACGTGTAAAAGTAGAGATGGTGCGCAAAATCGCCCTTTCTTTAATGATGTTAATCTCTCAAATGTAAAACTTCCCTCATAATCTCCATTTTTATTAGGGATAGGAATCATTGATAAAATTGCTAAAATTATATTGTTTCTTGTCATAAGATTCATAACAATTTTTACACACATTTCCATCTTAGTTAATTTACATGGGACGGTTGGGTCAGAGCATAGATTATCTTCTTCTGGGATAATTATTGGTCTTGATTTGGAGGCGATAGTAGGAGCAGGAATGGGAGAAGGAGTGATAACGAGAGAAGGTGTATTTTGTTTGTTTTTTGAATTATTATTTGCTTTTTTTTGTTCTGGTTCTGGTTCTGGTTCTTTTTCTAATTCTTCAATTTCTTTTTGAATAGAAGATAATGATTTTTTGTTTTGTCTTTGTTGCTGTTGCGGTTGAGGTTTAATATTAAGTCTTTTTTTCTTATTTTGATTAAAACTATTTCCATTATTCACATTATTTACGGAACTACCATAATTTTCAGAATTTCCATTATATGGGTCCAGTTCATTTATATTATTATTATTCATAGAAAAACCACGACCACCTATTTTATTATTTTTATTATTCTGTTTTGGGTATCGTATCTCATCCTGTGGTATTTGTCCATTATTGCTTAAAGCAAGAGGGCTAAAATAGATTCCTCCGGTTTGTTGTTCCAATTTATTATTCTCGCGTTGTTGAATCCCATCTAATAGCAATGCAACCTTATTGTGAATATAATATAAATCAGGTAATTTCAGTTTAATACCATTTCTCTCAACTTCCGCAGGAATCTTCTTGTTTTTGAAGTTTTCAACCAACTTACCACTTAGTTGATTAACAATATATTTTTCTTCTTCTAATCCGTGGTATTTAAGTGAAAGTTCCAAAAACGGTTTGAGTTCGTTTTTTATAGAGCTCTGACCCTCCATCTGAGCATATATAGTCTCAATTTTTTCTAATGGTATTTTATATAACTGGTTCGAATAAGTTATAACTAATCTATCATATATTTCTTTATCGGCGAGTTGTTCTTTATTCCGACTATATATTGCTCTTGATTTTTCCAATATTGTATCAAAGAGTTGTTTATCATCTGTGTATACCTCTTTTATTGATTCTTTCATTTGTGGATTCGTCGCAATTGTATTTCCCATTTATTTATAATAGATATTTTTATTTTATTTATTCGTTATTTCTTCTTCAAACATTTTTAGAGTATTAAAGAATAAATGGTTATTCAATTTAACAAGAGGATACTTATATGAAATGAGCTCATATACTTCCTCTAATTTCATTTGTGTTTTATAAATAATATAAGCAATAATCAAACAAGTTGACCTATATTTGCCATGGCGACAATGAACCAAAATATTTTTATTCCTCTCTAAATTTTTATCAATAAGAGAACAAAGGCTCCCCAGTTGATAGTAATAATTCCGATTATGTTTCATCTTGTTCTCATCAGTATGTCGGTCAGATATGCTTACTCTTATACATTGTATCCCACTTTTACTACATCCGTTCATAAATTCTACTTCATCTGTCGTATTTATAATTATATTTATTTGGCGTGTTTTTAAGAAATGTGCATTATACGCATCCCTTTTATTACCAAGATAGAGCCCACTAATTATTTCAACCACCATTCGTTTATTATTATAACAACATTTAATTTTGGAATGTCAAATACGCAATAAGAACCGAAATAATAACCGCCATAAATATCAAGCTAAGTGCAATATACAAATAATTAATATTTCGTGTGTTCTTCTTAGTATCTGTGTCTATATTAGCATTTGGAGTAATTATAGAACCATCTCCCATTCCAAGAACTGCGCGACATTGTTTCGTATCTAAATTGTTCTGGTAATCTATTGTAGGACCAACGAACCACTCCACTCCGAAAAAGCCCCACATTGATACAACTGACACAAATAATATTACATATCCATTAGACAAGATTGAACTCTTGTCGAGATTGTTTGATAAAAATAGGATAGGATATAGAAAAAATGGGATAACGAACTTATTTTCATAAGTGCTATCTGGCTTGAAAAAATAGAATGAGAAGTATAGAATTGCTAAAATGGGTAGAGATAACAATATTGTTTTTCTTTCATCTGTTTCAATATATTGAAAGTAAGTAATGAAATAGCCTAATATAATTACAGAGTAAATCGCTATGATAATACAAATTAACCAGATTTGTGCTTTATTTTTACCATTCGCCTTATCATTCTGTGTTTGAATATCAAGAACCCTCTTCGAATAGCAATATACGAAAACTAAAACAAATGTCATCATTAAAACAAAATAGCTGACCCAATTATTCATATTGACAGCCGGTTCACAAAAGTAGCCGACCAATCCAATTAAAACGAGTGCCGTAATAAAATTCTGTGTATAATTCTTCGCGGAAGGAATACCTCCTTTATCTATATATGTCCCCCATATTTGCGCGAATATCTGGAATGCGAAATAAATAAAGAAAAAGAGCAACACCATTTTTTTGTCAATCATTAATTATTATCCAGAAAAAATAAAAGGCTATAAAACAGGTTAAAAACAGTTTAAAGCTTTCTCGCGATTTCATAAAAATTGATTATTAAATGAACAAAACCATGAATTTATTAAACATGAATATACTATCACAACATATTGGAATCTTTGATTCTAAAAAATTCAATGAGATGTTGAATACATTTTATGAGGATGATGAGCACAAACAGGAAGAACGTGTCATTAAGCAAAAGAAGAATAGTCATTATTGTAAATTCTGTGGAGAGTTCGAGTGCGTCATCGAAGACGGTGGATATGTTTGTTCTAAATGTGGAAAGAGCAACGGAGAAATTCTGGATGAAACCCAAGAGTGGCGAACACTTACATCGGATGATTATTCAAGAGGAGACCCATCCCGAGTTGGAATGCCAGTTAATGAGCATTTCTTGAAGTCATCGCTATCGACAACTATCTCCGGATGGGGCGGTTTCTATAATTTTCGCCGTCATCAGAAATTCATCCAGATGGATTACAAAGAGCGCAGTCTTCTCAAAAATTTTCAATATATTGATACAAGTGCCGACGATACAGTTTCCGAGGCCGTCAAGAATCATGCGAAAAATTTGTTTGAGAAAATAAGTAAAAATGAGAATAAGAGGGGGTCCAAGAAGCATAGTAATATGGCGGCGTGTATCTTTTATGCGTCTGAGGGTCGCAATATAACGACAAACAAAGAGAAACTTAGTAAGCAGTTCGACATTAATAAGAAGAAATTCACGAAAGGATGTAATTTTTATAGGGAGCAACTCTTTGAAAAGGAGCCAGAGTATTATGCTCGGATGAAGCCAGTATCAGTCATCGATGAAGTTCACAGAATTGGTAAATTGCTGGAATACACGGAAATCTACCTGAATATTTCTTTATATGTTTCTTATATGGCCCAAGAGTTGGGAATCGTTATTAAAAATACACCAATCTCGATTGCGGTTGGGTCATTATTTTTGGTTTCAACAATTTATCAATTAGATGTTGATAAAAATGATATTTTGGATAAGTGCGATATTAGCGATGTTACAATAAATAAATTACTGGTCCTACTTCTTTCCTACAAGACATACTTGATTCCTACTGAAAAATTATATACTAAGTTTATGGAATTACATAGCGACGCCCCTTTTTCTTGTTCTTCGAACAAGTAAAGGGGCGAACCCCCAAAAAGACCCACTTCAGACTTTTTATAACAATGTCTGAATCTGGGTCTTTTTGGGGTCTAAGCCCTTTTACTTCTACGTAGTAGAAGAAAAAAGGGCTTTTTAGTAGCGCTTAATAACTGGTTGATTATATGTAAGGAAGTTCGCAATTGAAGTGGATAGTGTCATCCAGACGAAGAATATGAACGCCATTGTAACAGTTGAACTAAGCTTGAAATTACTAAAAATGAAAATGGATGCTAAAATACCAAACACAATTGCGTATGATATTGTATAACTCATAATTTGAACCTTTTTATCAATACTTATACGAACTCCCGAGAAGAAAGAGAACAACAGTGATAATACAATCATTACGGACATTATAATGACATAACTCATAAGAGGAGAATTTGAACCCGTCTTCGATTGTTGATATAGGGAAACGCCTAATATCGCAATAATAAGTATTGCAATCATAGCAACGAAAACGTATGATAAAATTGTATATTGAGATGATGAATCTCCATTATCTGAATCTATATTATCATCTGTCATTGCTGTTGGAGTAGGAATCGTAGAAATTTTGGACTTTGATGGATTTGGCGCGACTGTGTTAGCATTAGCATTTACTCTATACATCAAGAGAGAAAACATCTTAACAAGGATATACCACACAAAGAACAATATTATGATTAAATAAATAAAACCGCCATCTATATTTTGTTGAAGAATGACTGGTTTTACAATTCCAAAAAGAGTCCCCGCTAAAATACTACCGATTCCACCAGTTATTATTATATCTGCACATTTATCCTTATCTCCGAGCTTTCCTTTTAATGCAATTGCCGTCGGGAAGCAAATTAGGAAAATTAGGATAGTTATTCCCATTAAAACAGTTTGATTCATTAATATTAGTTATCTTTTTTTTTTGCGGTTCTAAATGTTTGAAAAATATTATTTAAGAGATGCCCGAATATAAAGAATAAAATAATGAAAAAAGCGATTAAAATTATATTTAGAGTCGAGTATTTAAGATAGGTATCACTATTATCAAGTAATTTATATCCGATGAAAAACATAATTACTCCAAAAAACAACCCAAAAACTAATTCATTATTATTATCAATCATTAATATATTAGTTGAATTTTTTTTTATTATTTTCTATTATAAAATTAATATGATTAATAATTATTACAATATTCCAGCGGTTCCTTGTGAAAGCCGTGAAAAAATATATCATGGAGGAATTTCACAAGAAAAATGTAGTGGTCTAAATCCAGACAGTGTATTTGAAACTCTATATCCATCCATTGCGAACCCGCTTATTAATTACACTTCCGATGTCGGATTTATGGAAGGAACACCAATATCAGTGAATGCTGTATCTGCGGTTGAATGTGCGCGAGAATGTAGTCGTAAAAGTGGTTGCGAAGCCTTCGTTTCCGAGAAAAAACCGAATCAGTGCATTTTACATAGGGGGACCCCCACACAAGGAAAAGCAATCGACGATGATAAATCATATGAAACGTCAATTTTCACGAAGAATCAACTTATTGATAATACATCATGCGATAATATGCGGAATAATTTCACGGAATTGAATCAAAAACACCATTTCACTGAGAGACCAATTGATACGCTTAAAGATGCAAATTTGTCCATCAATGAATGTATGGGTGCGTGTTTTTATGATAAATCTTGTCAGGCGATAGAGTTTAAAGAATCGAATGATTCATGTAAAATGTATGGGAATCGTGGAAATATTCGAAGAAACGCTGGAAATTATGCGACTACATATTTTAAGAAGGTGAATCCTGAACCTAACAGATTCGGTGCCAAAGATTCAATGGCGAATTATTATCGCAAATATGACAAAAAAGGAAAAGTGGGAGATAGTTTCTGTGAGATGGTAGATGATAAATGTATGACATCCTATGTTGTGGGGCCGAATGGGCGAATTGGGCCAAAGAATCCGATAAATAAGAGCGGGGGTATTACAAATCCATCCCTGTGTATCCCTCCGAACTGTATTCCTACTGCGCCAGATACTGGATTAAAGGGGAAATTACGCATAAATGGGGATGTTCGTTTGGAGTGTGCTCCTGATGATAACGAGTGCAAGGCTCGAATGAATTATGTCCCCTATCAAAAGGCGGATTTTATGGGTCTTCCGACGGATAATGGGGAAACAAATCCGGCGAATCCTTATTTACCATATACATCCGATTTTGATAAATATAAGAACTTAGAATTTAAAATTGGGGATAATGTTAAATATGGTTGTAGCGTTAAAGAAATTGATGACGGTGCGAAACCTAAAAAGAACGCGTTCGAATTTCATGAGAAATGTGGGGACTGGTGTTTGGAAGATGTCGGGTGTGGAGGATATTCATATGAGCTCGGAAATGATGGGAAGGCACGATGTAGTTATTTTAACAATATTGGAATGAAGCCACTAAAAGAGAGTCTGACATATTCGGATAAGACAACCAGTTTTATAAAGAGGGGGAATAAATTGGTTCAGGACCCGAATCCAAACCTAACTAAAAAACCATACTTCAATACATTCGGAACAGGAGATATTGGCTTGAAGAAAATGAATGTTTGTATCCCAAGACGAGATAAAGTTGTTAAAATGGTTATGGAATCGAGAATGAAAGATGATGATGATACTAAATGCGTTGAAAATTTTCAGGGGAATTATGGAAAATGTCCAGATGGTAAAATAGAGAAAATGGATAATAGTGGGAGCAATTGTCCGACACCTTTAACTGATTGTAAGAAAACTAAATATAGATGCTGTCGAGATGGAGTCAATTATAAAATGTCTGATGATCCTAAATACGATGGATGTCAGATTAGAGGAAAAGACGTTTGTTTAAATAGTAAATATGGCTGTTGTGAAGGAACTGTCATCCCAAAAGAATATGTTTGCGAGGGTGATGAAATGAAAAACTCCGATTTTTGTAAAAATGAATTAAATCAGACAATAACAAATTGTGAGCAATCTTTCAGGGGAGTTGCGGACCCTATGAATCAATATACTGATTCTAAGGTCGCCGGAACATACGATTTTGAAGATGGACCGTATTCTTATGTGAGTAATGAAATAGGGGATCGTTGTAAATCGAATAATGATTGTAAGCGAGGGGTTGAAATGTGCGTTGATGGGATGTGTCAGAGATATAATAAAGCTACATACAACTCAATGAATGCAGTTAATACCGCCTATAAAGGAAAACAAAGTGGGGTTTTTATGAATCAGTTTCCGTGTGGTTGTAATCCGGTTGGACTTAATAAAAATGGGCCAGATAAATACGAGCCAGTTTGTGGGGCTGATGGAATTACTTATAAGAATGACTATCATGCGAAACAGTCTGGGATTGATACTCAATATTACGGAATCTGTAAAAATGAAGTTGAACACTTCGACAATAAGGCCAGCGTTAGTTCAAAATACAGTTTTAATCCATATATATTCCTAATATTCTTCGTCGTGTTCGTAATATTTATATTATTGATGAAAACAGGTTAAAGAAAATAATCTATATATACATTAAATATATTAACATGCCAACAAATAAGAAAGGAGGAAAAACCTATAAGAAAGTAAAGAAAACGACGTTTGATACACCGCCATTTATAATTGCGGATGAAGGACAACAATACGCACGTATTGTTCGTAAATTGGGCGACAAGCGGTTCGATATAATATTACAAGATACTGCTAAAAAAGCGGTTGGAAGGGCTCGCGGGGCCTTAAAAGGATGGAAAGATATTAAATCAGAGGATATTGTTTTAGTATCGGGTCGCGATTTTAGAAATAGCGAGGAAGAGAAATTTGTTGAACAAACGTATGATATTTTGGGATATTATACGAAAGAGCAAGTTCGCAAATTGATTAAGTTGGGAAAACTTAAAAGTTATGCTTTTGAAGATATCAAATCGGCGAGTCATCCATCTAATTCAGGTATTGTTTTTGTTGGGGCAGATGAGACTGATAGTGATGAAGATGGTGAAAGCAGTGATAGCGTGGTTGAATTAAAACAAAACAGGAATTTTGATATATCTTCGGATAGCGATTCTTCCGATACGGATGACATTGACGGAATTTGAATTTGTGGCGATTTTGTATTGATTTTTATGTGTTAAATATATGAATTTCATATATTTTAAATTGATTGATTAAATTATAATATGCTACAAGAACTACCACTATTCGATTTTGTTTTTTGTGAATTTGATGAAGATTGATTTTGTGAATTTGATGAAGCTGGATTTTGTGAATTTGATGAAGCTGGATTTTGTGAATTTGATGAAGTTGGATTTTGTGAATTTGATGAAGTTGGATTTTTATTTTTATATTTTGAACCGAAAAAAAATGAAGGAACACAATTTGAATCTTTTCCATCATTTACACTATACAATCTATCTTTAATTTTGTATAAAGTATAATTAACTTTCGGTTCTTTTTTCAAAATAATTCTATTTTTTGATAATTTATTATTTCTTGATACTAATTTAATTTTTGGTAATCGTAAAACTGGCATATATGAGACACCCATATAACTTCCTACACATGTTGCGAATGATATTTTTCGATTACAATCATAAATAACTTGATTTGGCATCATTTGTAATGCTAATTTTTTGTATTTTTCATTTTCTTCTGTCATTCCAACTATTCCAATTTTTTTATTTTTGAATTTACTTATAGAACTAAATAAACCACCACCTGTTTGTTCTATTTTAGGGGGAATTTTATTTAATTCAATTTCTTTTTTAGAATTATTTACACCTTTAACTTCTTTTCCAGATTCATTTACTGCTTTTACATCTTCAATCTGTTTGAAAAGATTTTCAACTTCTTGACTTTTTCCATCTTGTAATACTTTTTTAATTATTGGATACTGACTTGATTTATTCGTTCCAAGTAAAACTCTAAGTTTTTTTTTATATAATTCTAATTTAGCTCCTGAATAATTATTCCAATTATCAAATAAATTAATAAATTCTTGTGTATCATTCTCTGTATTTGTTGTTGTTAGTTTTCCGTCTGATTCATTAATCATTCCACATAACGCCCGAAGTTCACTAATTTCATTTGTTCGTCCAGTTGTTTTGAATGGAAAAGTTTCATCTTGTAAAATACTATATCCGGCGTGGTTCAAATCAGCTGGAAGTTTTGTAAAAATGTTCCTCCATACTCCAACACCACCTTTTTTAGTGGTGCTTTCAATCCGGTCATACGTAAAAATACGACCTTTTGTTGAAGAATTTAACAGTTGATTAAATTCATTTCTGGCAAATGCATTCATAACAGTTGTTTCACCGAATGTTATAAGATGGACTGGATTAGTTGGTCTATCTTTGTGCTTCATGTAATAAAATGCAAATAAGACAGAAAATGCGCTACCAATTGAATGACCAGTTATAATTATTTTTGATTTTTTTAATATATTTTGCTGTTCATAAAATGATTGCTGTGTGAATGAATTATTTAAATTTTCTTCTTTTTTATTTTCTTCTTTTTTATTTTCTTCTATTAAACTTTTAACTTTTTCAAAAACAGCCTGAATAAGTGGAACATTTTCGGTTGTATTATCTTTTAAGAATTCAACATATGTCCTTCCAGCTTTAGAATTTTGATTTGTTCCAGTTATTCCTAACTCTGATAATGAAATATCTTTTATAAGAAGTTTTAGTCCTCCTTCTAAAAATTCACTAATACTGGATGCTCCTTTAAATGCGACATAAATGGTCGGTTCATTGTTAAACTGACTACCTCTATTATGATGATAATAAATATATACATTTACATTTTTATTATTTCTTAAAAAGAATCCATCTATATTTTTTTCAGTTGCTTGTTCTTTAATTATTTCAGGATTCGGAACATCAAATAATGATTTATATGATTCTTGTTTCATCAACCACAACGAATTATAAGAACATTCATAATTTATCATTTTACCAGATACTTTGTTTTCCATTATTTTTTCAATTACGCGAATATAGTCATTAAAATCGGTTGGATTTAAATCTAAAAATTTTGTCATTCTACAAAATACTTCTGCTGGGGTATACGCCATTCTTGATAAATAACTACATTGTGTTAAAAGTGCTTCATATTTACAAACAGTTAGTGTTGTTTTTGTTTTATTATTTTTATTATTCTTTTCCTGTTTCAATAAGTAAGCTAAATAAGTTGTCCATTTATCTAATTCTTTTGAATTTGATGAAGTATTTATTCTTTTTTGATTTTGTAAAAGAGAAGTTGTCTCCGACATATTAGATAACTCAATACCCTCTGTATTACTTGATGCTTTACTATTTACAACACCGGTTTCTTTTTCTTTAATTTTCCCAAGTTGTTTTTTCAAATTTTCGATACGCATTTGCTCAAATGATTTTGTAATTGCTTTATTTTTATTATTTTTCTTACTGATTCCCATATATATCGATGAATTTAAATATTTTAGCATTATTATTATTATTATATATTTTATTTTTATGAAAGTATTCATAAAAATAAATAATATCTCTTCAATAAATATTTGATAATTCAACGCGTTTCCATTTAATTGGAGTTATAGATGTGCATACATATAAATAATCTACATTATTATCATTTACATATACAATTTGACCGATGGATGGTTCTATTGGTAATGTTATATTTGTTTTTTTAGGTAAAATCAGACTATTCACTCTCATATCTCCATCATTTGAAACATATAATAATTCTTTTTCTTTGGTTTCATTAATATTTATTATATCAGTCGCTGTAACTTTAAAACCTGCTTTAATTGTTACATCATCAGAACTAACTGATGGAACTACTTTATCAATAAACATACTAATATGTCCAATTTCCTGTGTTTCATACCATCTATTTCTCATTTCAAATGCAATATCAACACCGTATTTAACATTTGTTCTCTTTGCATAATTATACATATTTATAAAATTATATAAATCACTACCTCTTTTAACTGTTAGTGCGCTATATGAATCATATATATTATCTTTGTATTTTGGATCTGTTTGATTTATATATGATTTATAATCAGTTTCCCATATTCTTTCAAAAACAGATACAGGATATTTATCATTTTTAACATATAAATTTTGACTTATTACATTTGATTTTCGTTGTGAATCAAAGCGATAAGTATAAAATATTTCTCTTTCATCAGAGTTTATTCCAATAAAATTCCGGTCTGGGTCAATAATTGTATAATTTTTATTAAATTTCTTATTTTTAATTGTTATTTCTCCATTAATTTCTGTATCACCATTTATCTTTACACTTGGTATTATTATTTCTTCAAGGATTTTTTCTAATAAAATAATTTCAATATAACTATTCTTTGAATTATTTGGGTCTGTATATGAATTAAAACAATATATCAAACCAATATAATATTTTGTCAAATCTTCATAATAAATAATTCCATGGTCATTGCTATTAAATGTTTTATATAAATTTATAATATTTAATATTAATGATTGATACTTAATCAATACATTATTATCAAGATACTGATATATATTATACTGAGGATATGGATAATCTGAAAATGAGTCAGGGTCTTCAATAAAATCTGTTGTTGTATTTAATGTTGAATTTTTATCTGGAATATATTGTTTATTTAAATTAAAAACTTGCGATTTCAAATGATTATTATTGCTACTATCTATAAATATTTTTAATTTATTAAATTTTGGAGTTCCGTATTGTAGTAATTTACTATTTAAATTATCAAATGCGATTATATATTGTGAATCATTCAGAGATATATTATTTATTTTTGATACAATTACATCTAAATAATTTTGATAAAATACCATACAATTAAAAAATGTTTCTATGTTTGAATTTGTATTTATTTTAATGTTCATATTTTCTAAATCAACACCCATAAGTAATCTGAAATAATCATCTCCTTTCTTTATTACTCGTCCAATACTAAATTTTTTACCATATATCCATTTATATAACATAAAATATGATGAATTATTAAAAAAAAACAAATATTTATAATTTAATTCTGCAATCATCGCATAATCAACTAATAATTTTGTTTCTGGTATTTTTATATTATCTAATCTTTTTCCAAACTCATTTTTCCAAACAGTTTTTAATAAATAATGATATAATGGATATGAATATTCGGAATAAGAAATTTTATAAAAAGTAAAATATTTATTATCTAATTGTATAAATTTTTTATTTGTAAACGGATCAATAAATGATGTTTCGATTGTATTTCGAATATCTGTTAAATCTGATAAATTTGATTCTTTAAGTGTATTTATATTTGAATTTAATAATATATAAATATTTGCCATTTCTTTAACTACCGCAAGAATATCATTTACGGATGAATCAGCTACATCAAGAGTCGTTGTTGGGATTTCTTTTCCAATTCCAACTGAATACATGTTTGATATTTTTTTATTATTATTATTTACTTGAAATATTGGCTTATTATCTACATCTTTTATAAATAAATTACCAGTTAAAGTTGAATCACCTTTTACAAAAAGACTATTATCTATTAATTTTTCTAAATTAATTCCAACTCCAAATAAATAATATGAATTATTTATATATAAGAGCTTACAATATGAATATTTAATACCATCAACAAACTTATAATGAACTCCAAATGATTGATTTAATTTTATTCCATTAATATTAATTATTTGAGATACTACATCATATAGAGCGTAATTTATTTTTAATTCTGTATTATTTATATATAAAGAATTTGGATTTTTATTTACCCAAAATGGAAAATTTTCATTTAATATAAATGATCCGTAATTAGTATCACTATCATATTTTAATGTAAATTTCTTTAATATTGAAGTTATATCTGTATCTGTTAATTTAATCCCAAATGAATATAATTCACCATTTCCAAATCTATTTCTAAAATAATGATTATTATTTACATAATTATTTACATAATCCATTGTTGTATCAATAATTTCAGTGGGTGGAAATAATTTTGAATATATATCATTTTGATATATTACAAGTGATACATAATTCAAATATTTACTTGCTGTGCTTAATTTATTTATAACCTCTTCAAAATTAGATTTATATGATTTATTAATAATAATATCCTGAATATTTAATGATGAAATAACAAAATATACATATTCTACATTATTATAACTGCGTATAAATGCCTTCATGCTACATAAATATGAATATTTTGTATCATTTAATATTTCAGTAAATGAATAAATAAAAGGAGAGTCCGTTATTATTCCATTTGTTGCTTTATACCCATTAATTTCAGGTATCATTTTATTCAATTCATTTATTATTCTATTTATTTTATCAAATGATTCTGAATTGAGCGTATTTCCATTTGATAAAAATGGATTTAATAAACTATTTCCAATTAATTTTATTTCAGTATTTAATATATTATTTTTTAATGGTGCATTTATAATAGAAATATCATTGAATCCAGTTGGAATTTGTATATTTGCAGTATTACTTATTGTGGAATTTAATAATACATCAATAATTAATGATATTATATAATAACTGTTTGTTTGATTACTTTGAAAATTTTCAAGTATAGAAATTATTTTTGGAATTGATAAATTATCAATATCCAATACACCTTTAACATTATATGGTTCTTGATTTATTCCTAATTTATTATATAATGTAATTATTCTATTAACATTATCAACATTCATAATTGGTTCATCATTAAAAGTATTTACACTTAAATTTCCATTAATATTTACATCTCCTTTTACATTAATTGATTTGCTGAATTTATCATTAATTTCAATCATTTTATCAATCCACGCAGTTTTACCATTATAGTTAATGACCTTATTTATGTGAAAATATGATATATTTCCGATTGTATAAGTTAAAATCGTAATTTGTCCAATTTTAATATTTTGATTATTTAAATTTAAATCAACTAATATACTATTTACAATACTCGGATAATCTAAATCGATATTTGGTATAAAACAATCAGAAATATATTTATCAGTAAAATCATATTTTTTAGAATAAAGACATTTTGCGTTATCTTTATTACTAAGTGGTGTTAATTCCCATATATTTCCATCACTCCATTTGGTAATAATATCTTCGGCTGAAATAGTTTGACTAAAATATTCATTTTTTAATGATGAAAATGATATAATATAGTTATTTATATATTCTATAAATTCAATAAATTCTTTTGGTAATAATTTTATATCATTTTGTATTGAAATTGGAAAATATGGCATTAAACCAATTGCACTTCCAATTTCAATCCAAGTTTGCTTTGTATCATCTAATATATCAAGAATATATGTATTATAATTTAAATCAATACCTTCATCCCATACATTTAAATATAATTTATTATATTTCTCAACTGATGAATCAAATGATGATGCAAATGAATATTGATTTCGAACATATTCAAATAGATTCTTCATGTAATTAATATTAGTTATTTCTACAAATTTCTTATTATCTAAATTTTTATATTGATTCCAAGTAAAATAATGTGTTGCATTTGAAAACTGTAATTCATTTTTTGGAGTATTTATAACCCAGAAATAATCTTCATTACTAATAAAATCTTTTTCAACAATTGGTTTTAAAATTGTATCATATCTTCCCGCCAATTTTATTTCATTTTTATATTTTGTAATAAGAGACAATAAATAATAATTATTATCAAATGCGGTTTTTACACCATTCAATACATTCATAACTGTATCAATTGATAATTGATTAAAAGTAACTGGAACATTTACATTAGATGTAAGTGAATTTGATGCATTATTTTGTAATTCACAAACAGTTGTTCTTAATTGATTAATAAGATTTGAACATCCTCCACTCATTATATTTTATTTAGAAATAAAATATAAAAATTACAAATCAATTATATAAATGACTAATAATATTAAAATCGGATTTATTTTTTCTTTTTGAAATCTCTTCGTTATCCATCATCGCTTTAAGTCCGCTCTCCAAATCTTCTAATGTCAGTTTCTTCTTGATATCATTGTCCAGTGTAAAAACGCGCCTCGAATGAGTAATCTTTGAATTTTGTATTAAAGTCTCCAAGTCCCCACCGTTAAATTCAAAGACTTTTCTGTTTTCTTCAAAAAATTTCAACAATTTCTTCTCATCAGCAATCAGTTCCCATTTATAATCAATCAACAACTTTTTGAATATTTTCATCAAGTCCTCATGAGTGTATTCATCAATCGTATAACGAAATGGAAATCTTCTTTCTAATCCAGCATTATATGAAAAAAAACATTCTTTTAATGAATTCTTATATCCGACAATTATACAAATGAACTCACTCTTCTCCTCACTCAGATTTTGATTAATTGTATCAATACACTCCTTCGAATAACTATCGCGTCCTTCTGAATTTCCGAGGCTATAAGCTTCATCTATTAATAAAACTCCTCCCTTCGCGGAATCAATAACTTTCTGAGTTTTAATTGCGGTCTGTCCGAGATATTGTCCAACCAAATCACTCCTTTTAACTGATAGGACTTTATCCTTTTTAAGAAATCCCAATTTCGCATAGATTTTTCCTAAGATTTTGGCGACCTCCGTTTTACCGGACCCGGGCGGTCCCTCAATAATAGTGTGCATCATATGCGCATTCTTCTCCTCGAAGTCTTGAAGGAAATATATGACCTGATTCAAGATGGCCTTCTTTAATTTAGGCATTCCAATCATCCGTTTTAATTCGGTGAGTGGATCCACTAATTTACTAAGGGACTCCATATTAATATTGTATTTCTTGTTTTCGGCTGGATTATAAATCTTGGCGAGTTCAATTAAATCATCAATATCATTTATTTCCTTCATGATACGGACAAACTCATATTCGACTTCTGGTTTCTTTTCAATCTCTTTTTGACGCTCGTGATATTTTCCGATAATAAAATCAATAAATTCTTCATCACTATCATCGCCTCCGCCTCCACCAGATGAAAATCGGTCAGTCCGTATCGTATTTGTCGTTGTTATTTTAGATGTCTTCGAACTTACATGTGTATTATCAGAATCACGGTCCCTCTTTGGAGTGTCTTTTTTCATTATATATATAATAATAATTTCTTTAATATAAAACAAAAAAATTGAAATAATTATTCCCAAAACAATTTAAATATAATCTACTACATTATTATAATGGCTACCACACTTGTATCTCAGATTCAAAATAAAAATAGTAATGGGAAAATTATAAGCAATTCGTATTTTTCCGACCAACGCAGAATTGTTCGTCATCAAATCGACGGATTCGACAATTTTATCGACAATAAAATTTACGAAATTTTAGATGAATATAATTCGAATTCGAAGAATGTCATTTACGCCGATTACGACAAAGAGTTGGAGAGAAACAAATTAGAATATCACATCAAATTCGGTAAAATTTATATTAGTCGCCCAATTATTCAGGATGACCAGAGCAGTATTCGTCAGATGTTTCCGAATGATGCTCGTCTTCAAAAATTGACATATAGTCTCACTCTGAAAGTCGATATTTATCACAAATTGGTCGAATATCAGTCGAATGGACAACCAAAAGAGACTGAGTTCACTCCACTCTTGGCTCATCAACTCGGAAAAATTCCCCTTATGCTTCAATCCAAGTATTGCGTTCTCAATGATACGTCAAATGAGACCTTGACTGAAATGGGAGAAGATAAATATGATTACGGTGGGTATTTTATTGTGAATGGGAATGAAAAGGTTATCGTCGCACAGGAGAGACAAGCCGAGAATATCGTATATTGCTTCCATCAAGGAAAAACCCAAAATAAGTTCTCCCACAAATGTGAAATCCGGAGCGTTTGCGAAAATTCACCCTACAATATAAAAAATGCGGAGGTCAAGCTTACTGCGAAGGATATTACATCTGGTAAAACGATTAAAGTGAAAATTCAGGGAATGCGTCAGGAGCTTCCTCTGTTCGTCGTATTTCGGGCCCTCGGAATTATATCAGACAAGCAAATTATCAATTCAATCCTTTACAACTTGGATGATGCTGAGATCGCACCCTATTTTGAGTTGCTTCGGCCCTCTATTGAGGAGGCCTCGCAGATTAGGGACCAACAGACCGCGCTGGAATATTGTAGTAAGTATGTTATTTTACAGTCGGGTATTAAGCAAAGTGCATTCCAGTCATCCATTTATAAAATATCTCAGACGCGAACGTCGATTATAGAGGAGTTTCTCCCCCATCTTGGGAATAACGCATTCAAGAAGTCTATATTCTTGGGATATATGACATTCCGCTTATTACAGAGTTATCTCAATAATGATTATGCCGATCGAGACTCATTCTTGAACAAGCGCGTTGATACAACTGGTGAAAATATGGCCGATCTTTTTCGCAAGAACTTCAAAAAGATGATGCGCGATGTTGAGCACAAGTGTCGTCAAGAATTACAGCGCCACCGATTTGATGAAATCGCTTCGACACTTCATCGCAAGATTAAGAAGAGTGATATTGAGAGTGGGATGAAATATGGTTTATCCACGGGAAATTGGGGCTTACAGAGCAAGGACAACAAGAAGGGGATTGCGCGTATGTTGAACAGGTTGAGCTATTTGAGCTTTCTGTCGGATATGCGGAAGGTTCAGGCCCCAATGAAAACTACGATGAAGAATCAGCAACCCCGTTTGCTTCATAGCACTCAGTGGGGGCGCATTTGTCCGGCGGAGACCCCCGAAGGAGCGCCCGTTGGTATCGTCAAGAATCTTGCGATGTTAACAGTTATCACAATTGCGTCAAGCACACAGCCCATTCGCGAATTCATTATCCATCAGGGCCTTAGGCAGATTGAGGACATTCATTCGGAGACTATTTACGGAAAGTGTAAGGTTTTTGTTAATGGAGATTGGATCGGTATTCACGAAAAACCGGCGGTTCTCTTGGGGGAACTCAGGAAGATGCGCAGAAACGGTGAGATAAATATTTATACGAGCATTTCATGGAATATCCAGATGAATGAGATTCATATCTCCACTGAGGGTGGTCGTCTTGTTCGTCCATTGATTATTATTGAAAATAATAAGTCGATGGCAACCGAGGAAATTTTGAATAAATTGAATGCGAATGAGCTCGAATGGGATGATTTGCTATTTGGGAAGCATGTTTGTATAGAATATTTGGATGTAGCCGAGGAGAATACTGCCATGATTGCGATGAACCCAGAGGACTTGGAGGGTAATTTGCGCGAGAATGACAAATTTTTTGAATACACGCATATTGAGATTGACCCGAATCTAATGTTCGGTGTTATTGGAGTTAATGGGCCTTTTACGGACCATCAACAGGCCCCCCGTGTTATCTATTATTGCGCCCAATCCAAACAGGCTGTCGGTATTTATTCGACCACATATGAGAACCGTTTTGATACGAGCGGGAATGTATTGTACTACCCCCAGAAGGGAATTATTACTACTGATAACTCGGAATATACGAATATTAATAAGATTCCTAATGGTCAGAATATTGTTGTTGCGATTATGTGTTATACTGGCTACAATCAGGAGGACAGTGTCATCGTGAATAAGTCATCTCTGGACCGAGGGATGTTCGTTTCTACCTATTTCCGGACGTATGAAGGAAAGGAGCAAAAGAACCAGAGCACTTTGGAGGAGGAGAAGTTCTGTAAGCCCGTGAAATACAACCCCAATGGAACTCCGAGGACAGCGGGAATGAAAGAGGGGAGCAGTTATGGAAAGTTGGAGGAGAGCGGTTTTGTTAAAGAGGGGACACGAGTGAATGGCGGAGACGCAATCATTGGAAAATGTATCCCATTGAAGACGACTTCGGATGATGAGATTAAGTATCGCGATTCCAGCACTTTTGTAAAGAGCACTGACAGTGGAATTGTTGATAAGGTATATGTGAATAAGGATGGGGAGGGATTTAAGTTCGGGCGCGTTCGGGTCAGAAGTGAGCGCATTCCGGAGATTGGGGACAAGTTTTGCTTGAAGGGGGACTGCGAAGTTCTGACTACTGGAGGGTGGATTCCTATTAGACAGATTGGGATGGACCATCAGGTGGCAACACTCGTTGATGGCCGGATTGAGTATGTTTCTCCTGAGGAAGTGTATAGCTTCGGATATACAGGAGCGATGTATCGGATGAGGTCAGAATTAGTTGATTTGGATACTACGGTCGACCATGATTTGTATGTGCGGGTCGATGGAGAGAATGACTATCGCCGGATTCGCGCGATTGAAGTCCTCGGAAAGAAGTATCAGTTCAAAAAGAATTGCGAGAAAGATGGAGAGTTTGTTCAAGAGAATCCGATTATTCAATTTGGGCTGAGTATTCGAAATGGGCGCGAGAAGGATTTTCCAGAGTGGGTTTGGGGCTTAGGAAAGAAGCAGTCCAGATTGCTATTGGACCGGATTATGGACGGCGAATATAAGACGGACTCGAAGATATTTGCGGATTACATTATGCGTCTATCAATCCACGCCGGAATAAGTGCGACTATCGTTGAGGAGAACGGACTTTATCGTGTTATTTTGAATAAGGAGAATGAGCCGGTCATTGGAAATGTGAATGAGTCAGTTTATCATTATGAAGGAGATATCTATTGTCTTCGTGTTCCCTCTCACGTATTTATGGTTCGACAGAATATGAAGAATGTGTGGGTCGGAAATTGTTCCCGTTATGCGAATAAATCGACGTGTGGAATTACTTTTACACAGGAGGACATGCCATATACGAAGGATGGAATTGTCCCCGATTTGATTATTAATCCGATTGGTTTCCCGAAGAGAATGACAATTGGTCAGTTGATTGAGACGGTCGCCGGAAAGATGGGAGCGATGAAGGGATACTCCATTGATGGAACTCCTTTCACAAAGATGGACCCAAATGATTTAGGGGCTATTTTAGAAAAAGAGTGTGGATTTCAGCGGAATGGCTTAGAGGTTTTATACAATGGGCGGACCGGTGAGCAGATTGAGTCGATGATTTTTGTAGGACCCAGTTATTACCATAGGTTGAAGCATATGGTCGCCGACAAAATCCACTGCTTAAAGCCGGACCATGATGTTTTGACTTTGGTGGGATGGAAGACTATTCCCGAGATTACTACGGAAGATGAAATTGCGTGCTTGGTTGAGGGGAAGCTGGTTTATCAGAAGCCGATGAATGTATTTCATTATCCCGACTATAAGGGGAAGATGTATCGGGTTAGTAATCAGCACGTTGATTTGGACACAACGGCGAATCATCGGATGTATGTTTCTCAGAGTAGGAAATTAGATGAGTATGAGTTTGTTCGAGCGGATGAGATTGAGGGAAAGCACGTGCGATACAAGAAGAGCGCAGAGTGGGATGCTCCGGATTACCAGTTCGTTCTTCCGGCATTCGCGGATAAGCATGAGAGGCCGATTGATATGGAGGCGTGGCTTATCTTTATGGGCATTTGGATCGCTGATGGTTGGACTATTGATAAGAGGCGGGTTGCTATTTATTTGAAGAAGGATAGCGTCAAGAAGGTTTTTGAGGAGGCAATTAAGAAGTTGGGATATGAAGTGGATAAGATATCTGGATTTAAGAAATGGACGATTAATGATGCACAATTGGCGAATTATATGAATGAGTTGGCCATTGGGGCGCCGAACAAGTTTCTTCCTGAGTGGGTATTCAAGTTGAGTCAGAGTCAGGCTCGAATTTTGCTTGAGAGTATGATTCTGAGCGATGGAAATTCTGTCCTGTATTCCACAAAGTCTTCAAGACTGGCGGACCAGTTTTCGCAGTTATGCTTACACGCGGGATGGTCCGCGACGAAGACGACGCATATTCAGAAGGGGGATGAGAGCCAGATGAATGAGAGGACGCGGGTTGTTAGCAATTATGATTTATTTCGGGTGAGTGTTAATAAGAAGTTCAATAATCCGGAGGTGAATAGGGGTCATTATAAGAAGAAGGATGTCAAAGAAGATGAGCTCTATGATTATGAGGGACCGGTCCATTGCGTGGAAGTGGAGGGGAATGTGTTTATGGTTCGGAGAAATGGGAAGCCCGTTTGGACGGCGAATAGCAGGAGCTCAGGACCTTACAGCCAGCTTGTTCGCCAACCGAGCGTTGGAAGGGCGCGCGATGGTGGTTTGCGTGTTGGAGAAATGGAAAAGGATGCTATGTTGTCTCACGGGACGGTCCAATTCTTGAAGGAGAGGATGTTTGATGTTTCGGACAAGTATTTTGTTACGCTTTGTAAGGATACAGGGATGATCGCAGCGGTCAATAAGGATAAGAATATTTACAATAGTTTGTATAGCAATAACAATACGGATTTCGTTCGCGTTCAGATTCCATACGCATCTAAGTTGTTGATGCAGGAGTTATATACGATTGGAATTGTTATGAAGCTGAAGACGGATGCTCCGGATGATGGAGATAAGAAGAAGGCGAAGGTTGCAAAAGAGAAGGAGATTAAGGATTTATAAGATTCGAATTTAGATTATTATTGAAAAAAATAATATTTCATTATAATAATGAAGTATTGTAAATCGAAGCGCGGTTATTTTTACAAAGTGGTTGGAGATAAAAAGACTCGGATTTCAATGGAGGAATACAAGGTTGGCTGTAAGAAACGGGCGATGAAGGGTGGATTTGATAAATTTGGAAGAATTGAACAAAGTGATTTTAAACTTAAAGAAAAGAAAAATACAGAATCTGATGAAAATCAGATATCAATTATTCGAAATATACACGATATTCCACACGTTTTTTTTGGTTATGATAAACGTATTGAAAAATATAGGTATGTTATGTATTATTTTGATAAGAATAAGATACTGGGCAAATCAATTCCTCCAATTATTACAGTTCAAAGATTAGAAGATGATGGTTTAATATCACAGCCCTTTTCAAGTATAAATCAAGAAATTTTACGTATCCCAGCTCGAATATTATTAAATTTATCTTATGAATTTCTTCATGATTATACCAGAAATAAATCAAAAGGAATGAAAATAATATATGACTATTTAAGAAATGATGTTTTACGAAGATTAAGACACATACCTTTTGAAGGAAAATATAAAGAAATGCTGGACGAAATTATAGCAGAAAATAAAGTAAGTAAATTATCTGAATACGTAGAAATGAATGAGTTTTAATAAAAAATATTATATTTCATTATAATATAATGAAATATTCTAAATCAGACAGTGCGTATTTTAGGAACAGCAAAAAAGAGAATTCCATTAAAGGTGGGAAACTAAGAGAAGATGGAATATTAGAAGATACTGATTTTAGTGGTAAAAACGTAAATAATGTAGTTCCAAAACAAAAATTCAACGTTGAACAAAATAATAATATAGGAGTTGAACTTCAAAATTGAACAAAATAATAATATAGGAGTTGAACTTCAAAATATGAATCCGAATAATGTTGGTAAATATAAACTGACAAATAGTCATAAACTAATTACAGCTATTTTCAAAAAAAGTATAGTTTTTTTGAAAATAGCTGTAATAAGTGAAGTTAAAGTTGAAATTCCACAAGTATTATATTGTTAAAATATTAAAATATTTTTCCTCGATAATATATAATGAAGTATTATAAATCTAAGCGCGGTTATTTTTATAAAATTATTGGTGATAAAAAAATAAGGATTTCTATTGAAGAATATAAGATAAAATGTAAAAAAAGTGTGATAAAAGGTGGAACTGTTCAAAAAAATGGAAAATTAGAAAAAAGTGATTTTGAATTTAATTCATCTAAATTCAGAAGATTAAATAATATTCGAACATCAGAACTTACTAATGATATCTTAAAATCGATTCGTCTTAAAGTAATAAGAAAACCATGGTATTCAGGAAATGAACCAGTTATATTTTTTGGAGGTAATTCATATTCCTATTTTTCTTATGCTTGTTATAATGATTCTATTTTTTCTAAAAAAATTAATTTTTTTGAATTGAAAAATGGTTCAGTCAATCCAATATCAATAGATTATATTTCAACACAAGATTTGATTGAATTATTTTATGGATTAAAAAATATAAGAGAACAATATCCTTCTTTTATGACTAAATTATACAATACATTAGAATCTGAATTTATGAAAACAACCCGCTTACAATTTATTTCAAAGATAAGATTCACAAATAGAAATAAAATAAAAGAATTAACTAAATATTCTGGACCTGATTTTATAAATTCATCTGAAATTAAACAATCATTGCGGACATTAGAATCATTCACAACAAATCCAAAAGAGATATTAGATATATTACATAAATTACAAAATATTAAACAACAAACAGATAAATTATGGAGAACCAAATCAGAAGCTATAGCAAGGACATATCAACAAAATGAATTTAGAAAATTAATTGATTCTATTTTACAGAAAAAAGGAATTGAAAGTCATATGAGTCGTTCATAAATAAGTCTGTATAAAAACTCCAATATTATCAGTAAAAAGATTTTTAAGTTCTTGTTCAATTGAAAGTCCAATTTTTCTAAAATTGAAGTTTAAAATGACTTGATTGTAGTTCTGTTTTCCAGCGTATGAAATGACGTCCGCCCCGTGGAAAGTCATATATAAGTATTCTGGGACAGACCGGTCTCTATTACTTATCCCACAGAATGTTATATAAATTAGTCGGTTCATCTTGATAGCATCGCGTAGTCGTTCATTGAAATCGAAATAGTTCGTAATTGTATTTCCGGACTGGTCTAAATAATAAAATTGGAGGCTATGATGACTGACCGTATTCGGCATGACTTCTACAATCATATTATTTCCGCGAACTCCATTAATTGTTGAAACAGTATTTAATGTCGCCATAAATAATATAAAGATAATTAAATTATATAATGTAATGGAAACACCACCAACAGAAATAATAATAGGAAATGAATTAACAGTCGAAAAAATAGCAGAGATATTTCCAAAACCAAACGGGGACTATGAAAAGTTGCGGATAACTGATATCGGAATGTATAGCATAACCAAGAAGAATGAGTCCTTTTTTATTTCCAGCCTGATTACGAAATATTTTGGGGATAGTAAGATTACAATTACAGATAGCACCGCATGTTGCGGGGGTAATACGATTGGATTCTTATTAAATCCACAAGTCCAGCGTGTAAATTCGATTGAAATTGATGAATTACATTTTTCAATTTTACAGAATAATGTGAATTTGTATAAAGAGGCATGTAAGGTATTTTTGTATCACGAGAATTATTTGAATTGTGCGAAGGCGCTGACGCAAGACGTAATATTCTATGATTTACCATGGGGTGGTAAGAAATATATGGAGAAAGAAGAAGTTAAGCTGGGTCTATTTGATAAATCGGGGACTTTTATTTCAATGACTCGGATTGTGAATGAGATGAAGGACCATTCTAAATTACAGATATTGAAGGTTCCTCTGAATTTCTCTTTCACTGAATTTATGAGGGATGTAGATTATGTAAAAATAAAGATACATAAAATATACAATAAGTTCAACAAGAAGCTCTGTTATTTTATAATCATTTTAATAAATTAGGTATCTGGCGCTTTTTTAAGTGCTTCTTTTAATTGATCTATTTGGGAAGCAATATCATCTACTTTCTTTTTTGATTCTACTGCGATTGCATTGGTTGTTGTTATTTGCGTTGAAAGCATATTTACTTGTGTTTGGAGGCTACCATCAGATTGAGGTTGGGGTTTTGCAGAGGCTGGTCCAGTTGTTTGGGTTTGAGCAGGATGAGGTCCTGTGGTCTGAGTTTGTGGAGTTGGAGGATTTGTTATGAATTCATTAATTGGAGTGATTGTTAAAGAGAAAAATAAACAAATTAGTATTATTATAATTATCTTCATTTATATTAAATGAAGATAATTATATTTTATGTTTTTTTAATCCTTATATTTATTCCAATTATTTTTAATTCTATTTTTATAACAAGAACAGTTGAAGGTTTTAAGGGTGAAGATAAAGAAGAGAAAAATAAGAAAAATAAAAATAAGAAAATGAAAGAAGTTATGTATAAAATGAATGGCAGTAATGATTCTTATAGTTTTTTATATGGAAAAAACACGATTGAAATCTTACCATCTAATAAAAAGGATAAAATAGCTGATTTATATTTTCATTATCGCAGTCTTCCTGATAAAACAATCACAAATGGAATTTCATTTGATGATATAACAAGTCAGGATTTTATTGTAAAAACTCCAAAGAATAACTATAAAATATCATTTTCATCTTCCGATAGGCCAATAAAAATTATTGTTAATGAAACTGAATATATGATTGAATTAGAGAAACAAAAGAAAGAAGGTGAATTTAAGATTTTCTGGTATACTGACATCTTAGCGGGAACAATTGATGGTTTTGATATAAAACTTAGTGAGAAGGAGCTTGATGACATTGAAGTTATTATTGTTCTTTATACTGCGATTCTAATCATTCAGAAAATGAAAGATTTAGACAATACAGATTATAATAAAATGTTTAAATAATATAATGAACAAGATTTTGTGCTTTATAGTTGTTTTTCTATTATATATTGTTCTTGATGGAACAATGATGATGCTTTTCATGGGGAAATACTTCGGAGGAGTCGTCGAAAAAATACAGCGTGGAAAAAAAATGAGTGCGAGAATAATTCCGGCGGTTCTTTGTTTTCTTATTCTCGCATTTGGAATCGTATATTTTGTTTTGGACCGGATACGCGATGACCATATCGTAGAGGACAGTTTTCGATACGGTGGTGTTTTCGGAGCGGTAGTTTATGGTGTTTTTGATTTGACGAATTATGCGATTTTTACTGATTATACAGCGGGAACCGTTTTGATTGATATGGCGTGGGGGACCATTTTGGCGAGTGTTGTCTCAATGATTACAAAATTTTTATTCGTTAAAAAAGAATAATTATTATTTTATAATATTTTATGTCTAATAGGTCCTCCATCCACTTCCTACAATTAAACCAAAGGGAGCAACATTTAGTTTTGAATAATTTGAGCCGTGATTTTAGAAGGAGAGAATTATTCAATCATTACCTGACGCTTTACAATATTAAAAAGAAAGCGCTCAGTGGTGCTCAAGCGCCACAGCAACCACAACAAATGCGCCAACCAATTCGACCGCAATCGCAACCGCAACCGCAACC
>Ga0214921_10000278_pt1 | contig 100687 bp, 88 predicted proteins | sample LL1505_MetaG_FD_177992 | JGI IMG/M metagenome (GOLD analysis project Ga0214921, IMG submission 177992) | Freshwater microbial communities from Lake Lanier, Atlanta, Georgia, United States - LL-1505 | ecosystem: Environmental > Aquatic > Freshwater > Lake | place: USA: Georgia | collected... | reverse complement strand
GCTGTGCAGAAAGGCTGTTGGTGGCTGAGCTTGGAAAGAGTGCATTCATGCTTGCACTGGCTGTAGCGCCAATGGCTGCAACGATGCCGTCGTAGGTGTCTAGCGCGCGCTTGGTCACAGTGGTGTAGTCGCTTGCCATCGGCAATGAACTTGGCTGTGTGATCAAGGTCTGCAAGGCTGCTGCGCAATTGGCCGATCCAAAAAGTGATTTCCCTTTGATGGCGTTGACCGTGGTGGCGCCTGTTGAGCTCATTTGGTACGAGATGGCATTTTGTCCCGACAAAAAGAGGGCATTGCCGTTGATGGAAATACACGTGAGTGTTGATTTGCTGTTGTTGCTCAAGAGCAAATCTGCAGCACGGCCGCCCCAACCCGTAGCGCCGCCTTCCGTTTGATAGGAAGACTGCCAATAGGCTTGCTGATCGTTGTGTGAAAACAGTTTGGGGGGTAAGGGAACAGATTTATTGTCGTACTGAATACGGCTTGTGGGAACGACCAAAGGGCCTACATTCATCAAGATCGAAGCGCGTTTATTTTCAAACAAAGCTGTCAGTGCGCTCATCTCAGGATTTAAAGCCATCTGGCGTCCATCGCTAAGCGCAGTAGACAAAGCAGTGGCAGAAAGTGCGTTGCGGCCAATGGCTATGCCATCGTAGACGGTGCCTGCCGTCGGTGTCCCTTTGCGAATGTTGAAATAGTTGGTGTGAGTCGGGATGTCGTAAGGAATGACTGTGTTGTAGTGGTCATTGGCACCGTATAAAAATATGCAAACCAAAGCTTTGTAATCGTTGGCCGATTGGGCCGCAGCATCGGCCATCAATCCCAGGCTGGTTGCCATGGGAATACTGACGCGCTGTAGTGCCAGGGCAGCAGTGCTTTTTAGCAAGCCTCTGCGCGTTAAATTTGAATGCTTATTGTGTGTCATGGTATTACCTTTGAATCAGGTAGTCGGTGCTGCTCATGACCATCAGAACAGCTGCATAGATGCGGTTGAGCAAGCCTGTTTCGGTGGCTGCCGAGATGCTGGTGATGGCGTTGACAATCAGGCTTTGGCTGTTAGTGGTCAATGCGCCAGAAGCCAGACAAAGATTCAGATGAGCAACCAAGGCTGCAGGATCTGTGGCCAATGCTTTTTCTGTGCTGTAGTCGGCTTTGATGTTGCGCGCATTGTTCACGGTGCCCGCCATGTAATTGACATAGCCCACCACAGTTGGCTCGGTGAGTATTTGAAACTCTGGTGCAACCAAGTTTTGCGATGCCACTTGGGTATTTGGTGGCACATAGCCCGGCCTGAAAAAGTTGAACACAGAGGGTGATCGCATAGGCATCTGACCCAATGAGGTCTCGGCATCTGTGTAGCCCAGAGTCCATGCGCCATCGGTTGATTTGGCATGGAAGGTGTGACCCCATTGAAGCAGCCTGACCATCGGTTCCGAGAGTTTTCCAAAGCTTGAAGCTGCGTTGACTTGGCGAGCTTCGGTATCCATCAAGATGGCGGACCAGACAGCTTTCATATCGCCTCTTACGCCTTTGCCATTGTTGACAAATATGTTGGCAACGCGAGCCACATATGCAGGCGATGGATTGCTGGTCACCAGACGTTGAATGAGTTGCTTTGAAATGAAAGGGGCTGTGTTGTTGTGCTTAAAAAGTGTATCAAGCGCAATTTTTAAGCTTTCAACGCCAGGTGTGCCAGCCGGAATGGTGACGCCTAAAAATTTCTTTTCTTCTGGACTGTGCAAACTGGCGGTGAGCATCATGGGCAAGCCATGCCGATAGGCCGCGTTGGCTAATTCACCCGTAACGTCAGTGCCAGTGGCCGTATTCCATCCTGTGAACACTCTGGCAAGGCCCTGAATGTCTACGTTGTCATAGCTTTCAATGGGCTTGCCTTGTGAATCCATTTGAAGTGTGCCATCGATGTTCAATTGGTACAGGCCAATGGTGAACAATTGCATCACTTCTCGCGCATAGTTTTCATCGGGAGAGCGTCCCGTTTTGGCATCGTATTTCTGATTGCCCTTCATGTTCAGATAAGTGCCCATGGCCGATGACAGCGTGACGCTTTCTAGAAGGGTTCTGAAGTTGCCCAAAGCATTGGCTTCAAGAATTTCCCAGTAGTTGGCAATGGCAAAATTGCGCCAAGAAAAAGGTAGCCCCAGATGCGATACAACAAATAATTCAGACAGGGCCAATGCGGCACGTTGCCTAAACAAGTCTGTTGCGCTGAACAGTTTCCACCAAATGGACTGCACCCAGCCGCCATCGCCATTCACGTTGTTGCTTGTGCTGGCATCGTTGAAACCTTTTTCAATCAGCCACCGTGTCAGTGTTTGGCCCTGTGGCGCACTAAATTGGGCATTGAGCCAAACTTGAGGCCCTGTCGCAGCAAGGTCCTTGATTTCTTGGCTGGTACCACCCCAAGAAGCCTGACGCAGAAATCTAGCAGCATCTGTGAGGGCCAAATTGTTGGCAAGGCTGTTGTCTGGGGTGGTGGCGGGTGTTGTCGATGTGCTGCTTTCGCCGCCTCCACCGCAAGCCGTTAGCAAAGCTGTTCCTGATAGGCCTAGCACCGCAAGGGGTGATGCTTCGGATTCTGTGTGTTGACTCTCAAGTTCAACAATCGTTGTAGCGGTCATGCAAATGGCCTCTAAATGTTGGAGAATTAGAGTTTATTCCGCATTAATGAAATTACAAAGACATGAGCGACACTCTCCCACGCCCCGATTTGCCTGACCACCTCTCTATCGATGCGCGCAGTCCTTTTTATGTCGAATCTATTTTTGAGTACGATATTGGCATCCGTTTCAATGGCAAAGATCGAAAAGATGTCGAGGAATACTGCATCAGCGAAGGTTGGGTGAAGGTGCCTGCCGGCAAAGCGCTCGACCGCAAGGGCAACCCATTGCTTATGAAACTCAAGGGCAAGGTAGAAGCCTATTACCGCTAAACACCAAAGGACACAGCATGCGAATTCCTGATTGGACGCCGGAGCAACTTGCTCAACCCCAAGAATTGGTCGAAACCATTTTGGCCCGCAGGGGCGGCGCATTGCTTAACCTAGACAAAGCACTCTTGTGGAGTGAACCGGTTGCGGCTGGATGGAACGTTTACATGCGCAATGTTCGAACGGGTTTGTCTGCCTCGCGCAAGTTGTGTGAGCTTGGCATTTGCTCAGTGGCCTTGCTAACAGGCGCGCACTACGAATACCACCACCATGCACCTGAGTACTTAAAAGCAGGCGGTACGCAAGCAGAACTCGAGGGTTTGAAGCGGGCAATTGATGCCAATCCAGCCGACGGCGTAACTGACCCCGCCTTGGACGAAATGTCTCAGTGGGTGGTGCACTATGCTGCGCAGATGACGCTTCGGGTGAAGGTAGATGAATTACTGTTCAAAAAACTACAATCGTGCTTAAATACAACTGAGATTGTTGAACTTACCACCACCATTGCAGCCTACAACATGGTGGCCCGGATTTTAGTAGCACTTGAAATTTCACCTGAGGAGAAATGACCATGCCCGCTTTATTGCCCCACATTGACCCCGATGGCTTGCTTGAATTTTCTGTGGTTTACACAGATCGAGCACTGAACCACATGTCCAAGCGCTTTCAAGGTGTGATGCAAGACATCTCTGCTATCTTGAAAGATGTCTATGCGGCGCACTCTGTGGCCTTGGTGCCAGGCAGCGGCACTTTTGGCATGGAAGCCGTGGCGCGTCAATTTGCCCATGGCCAAAAAGTCATGGTCATTCGCAATGGCTGGTTCAGTTACCGATGGACACAGATTTTTGACATGGGTGCTATTCCTAGTCAGTCGATTGTCCTCAAAGCGCGTCAGCAGAGTGCCGATACCAAATCGGCATGGGCGCCTTGTGACATTGAAGAACTTGAAGCGCAAATTGCGGCTGAAAAACCTGCGGTCGTATTTGCGCCGCACGTAGAAACCTCAGCCGGCATGATGCTGCCTGATGCTTATTTGGCACGTGTGAGTGCGGCTGTGCACAAAGTGGGCGGCCTTTTTGTCTTGGACTGCATTGCATCGGGCACCATTTGGGTAGACATGAAGTCGACAGGGGTTGATATCTTAATCAGCGCTCCTCAAAAAGGTTGGAGCAGTTCGCCCTGTTGCGCCATGATCATGCTAAGCGAGCGGGCTCGTAAAGCCATTGATGACACTCAAAGTTCTAGCTTCGCATGCGACCTCAAAAAATGGTTGCACATCATGGAAGCTTATGAGTCTGGTGCCCACATGTACCACGCCACCATGCCCACAGATGCGCTTGCCCAATTGCGCGATGTGATGCAGGAAACGCAGTCTTATGGCTTTGCCAAGGTCAAGCAAGAGCAGCAAGAACTGGGTCACCAAGTTCGAAGCCTGTTAGAGTCTCGCGGCTTCAAAAGTGTGGCTGCAAAAGGATTTCAAGCACCCGGTGTGGTTGTGAGTTACACCCAAGATGCCGAAATTCAAAACAGCAAAAAATTCCTTTCTTTAGGGCTACAAACTGCGGCAGGTGTGCCTTTGCAATGCGATGAGCCTAAAGATTTCATGACTTTCCGCATTGGCTTGTTTGGTCTCGAAAAGCTGCACAATCCTGCGCGCAGCGTGCAGCAATTGGCACAGGCACTCGACGAACTGGGCTATTTACCCATTCCAGTCAAAGAACCGGCAATGGCCTAAGCCCATTGAGCGCATTGAGGGCTTGCCTCAAATGAATCTCAATGACAAATTCTTCGCAGCCGCCAGATCTCAATTGGCGTGATTCGTTTCGGGTCAAAAGCTTTCGCTACCAGTGGCCAGCAGACCTTGCCACTTCTTGGGCTTTCGAAATGGAAACCATCCTTCTGGGTTGGTACATCTTGTCGACCTCTGGTTCCGTTTTGATGCTGGTTGTTTATGGCTCATTGCAGTATTTAGGTTCTTTGCTTTCGCCTGTGTTTGGTGTGGTGTGCGACCGGATGGGCTACAGAAGAATGCTCTGGTCGACCAGGGCCATTTACGCCTTATTGGCTTTTGTGATCATGCTGCTTTCTTATTTTGAAGCACTGACGCCCGAACGGGTGCTTATTTTGGCCGCCATTGTGGGCACCATCAGGCCTTCCGATCAAATGATGCGCAATGCCTTGATTGCCAAAACCTTGCCTTCGGCGCAACTGATGGGCGCTTTAGGTATTTCAAGAATGACGTCCGAGTCTGCCAGGATAGCCGGCGCGTTGGCCGGTGCAGGTATCGTGGCAGTTTTAGGCATGACCTCGGCTTATGCCGTTGTCACCTTGTTGTATGTGGTGAGTTTTTGGCTTTCTCGAGGTGTTGACGATGTTCAGCCAGCACCCAATGCCACTGCTTTAGCCAGTCCGCTTCAAGATTTGAAATCGGCATTCACTTATGTGTGGCACAAGCCTATTTTGATGGGCGCCATGGCCGTGGCTTTTTTGGTGAACCTCTTGGCATTTCCGTTTGCACTGGGTTTGCTGCCCTATGCCGCTAAAAATATTTTTCTTACCAACCAAACTGGTTTGGGATTTTTGGGGGCCAGTTTTGCATTTGGTGGGCTGTTGGCGTCTTTGCTTTTAAGCAGTCACAAACTCAAACTGCGCGCATCACAAACCATGATCGTTGCCTCGGTCGCTTGGTTTGCATTGGATCTTGTTTTTGCTTTCACAAGCAATCTGTACCTTGGCATGCTTGTTCTGATGTTGGCAGGTTTTGTGCAAAGCCTGTGCATGACACCTTTGGCAGCCGTCATGCTGCGTGCCACTGACCCAGCGTTTCACGGGCGGGTGATGGGCATGCGCATGCTGGCCATTTGGGGCTTGCCTATTGGGCTATTGGCCAGCGGCCCATTGGTTGAAAGCATTGGCTATGTTGCAACGGCCTGGGTTTATTCCGCTTTGGGTTTGATCTTGACCTTGGCCATAGCGCTTTACTGGCGCCATGCCTTGTGGGACAAACACTCCGTTGCCAACAATGCGCTTTGAATCAATTGGGCGCTGTAAGTCCAAATTTTTTAATAAGCCGATTCTTGGCACTTGGCTGAAAGTTGATTCTTGAGACGTCGCCGCTCAGTGTTTGGATCAAAAGAGGGTCCATCACCCGATACCAAAGAGGCGGCAAGTAAGCCAAGAAAAACATTCCAAAATAACCAGAGGGCAACCTGGGAAGCTCTGGAAAATCGCGCAGTGATTGGTAGCTGCGGCTCGGATGGGCATGATGGTCCGAATGACGCTGCAGTTGAAACAGCACCAGGTTAGAAACCAAATGATTGCTGTTCCATGAGTGGTGTGGTTGGCAATTTTCGTAATTGCCGTTGGCTGTCTTGAGTCTTTGAATGCCGTAATGCTCAACGTAATTGGCCGATGTCAGCTGAAAAGCACCCCAAATTGCCACTGGAATGAGAACGACCACCATGTCTAAGCCATACAGGCCAATGAGGGTGCCGTATATCAAGCTTGTTAAGCAAAGCGCTTGAAGAATTTCATTTTCAAAATGCCAGACAGATTTATTTTGCCGCTGCAGTCGATCTGCTTCAAGTCGCCATGCTCGAAGGGCTGCGCCAGGTATTTCTCTGCAAGCAAATTGATAGATGTTCTCTCCCATTTTGGAAGATGCTGGATCTTCGGGCGTGCTCACATGGCGGTGATGGCCCCTGTTGTGCTCAATAGAGAAGTGACCGTAGGCACCCAGAGCGGTATTGAACAGCGCAATTTTGCGAGGCACTGTTTGCAGTTTATGGCCTAGTTCATGGCTAACGTTTAAGCCAAAACCTAAAACCGATCCGGTGGCCATTACGGTGGCTAGCCATTCCAATATTGTCAATGAAAAGGTGCACAGGAAAATGCAGTTAAAAATAACCGCAATCCATAAGATTGGAATGGTTGCGTATGTGATCCATCGGTAATAAGCATCGGCTTCTAAAGCCTCAATCGATGCTTCGGGTGGATTGCTGATGTCCTCGCCAATCAGAAAATCTAAAAATGGCACAAAGAAGTAATAGAAAACAAAAGGGAAAAATAAGATCCAGCTGCTGACTCCAAAAACAGAAACCGCAACCGTGCCCACCAGTGCGATAGCAGGCCCCACGACCGACAATAACCATGCAAAACGCTTCTTATCTACGTAAGAGGGCGATGGGTTCTGGAGATCTTGAATGGCTGTCGTCAAAATAGAATCTACTGTGCAGTTTGATGCGTTAAGTATGCCGCATGATCACCAAATGAACAGGGTATTACCCCTAGTCCGGTGGGCAGTCGTGGTTTATAAAGCACGCTAAGGAGTTTATCAATGCGTGCTCGTTTTTATGAGTTGATTCGGTGGGGGCGTCTCTTTGCTGTGTTCATGGTTATCTGTGCTTTGACGGCATGTCATAAGTCAGATTCAAATTCAAGTCCATCCAAAATACCCGTGCATTCAGGTGGTGCCGATTGGCTTGAAAAAAGCGATACCAGAAAAGGCTTTATAGCAGCACCTACTGGGCAGGTTAAAGATGCACAGGGCAAGGTCATTTGGGACTTTGATGCATTTGCCTTTGTACAAGGCAATGCACCCGCAACAGTCAATCCAAGTTTGTGGCGCCAAGCCACTTTGAACAATCAAATTGGCTTGTTCAAAGTGACAGAGGGCATCTGGCAGTTAAGGGGTTTTGATCTGGCCAACATGACCTTGATTCAAGGCAAGACGGGCTGGATTGTGGTCGATGCCCTGACCGCACAAGAAACCTCGGCGGCGGCACTGGCTTTTGCACGCCAGCATTTGGACCCGCAAAAAGTATCTGGCCTCATTTTTACGCACAGCCACGCCGATCATTTTGGTGGGGCATTGGGCGTGGTAAGCGCAGAGGAAGCCAAGGCGCAAAAACTGCCCATCGTTGCACCTTCTGGCTTTATGGAAGAGGCCACCAGTGAAAATATTCTTGTAGGCCCTGCCATGGGCCGCCGTGCCATGTACATGTATGGCAACAATCTGCCCAAAAGTCCAACAGGGCTTGTCGACAATGGTTTGGGAAAAGCGGTGGCGTTTGGAAAACTCGGTATTTTGCAACCCAACATCACCGTTGAATCAGAAACAAAAGAACTGCTGATCGATGGCGTTCGTTTTGTTTTCCATAACGTGCCTGGCAGCGAGGCGCCCTCGGAGTTCACTTTCTATTTGCCTGACTTCAAGGCGTTTTGCGGCGCTGAAATCATGGGCCACACTTTGCACAACCTTTATACCTTGCGCGGTGCCAAGGTGCGAGATGCCACCAAGTGGGCTTCCTATTTAAACGAGTCCTTGCGCCATGTACAAAATTCTGAAGTGGTGTTCAATCAGCATCATTGGCCGGTCTGGGGGGCTGCCAATATTCAAGACTTCATTGTCAAACAAAGAGACACCTATCAGTTCATTCACGATCAAACGGTGCGGCAAATGAATGCGGGCTTCAATGCTGCCGAAATTGCAGAGATCCTTCGGCTGCCCCCTTCACTTGATGAGCATTTGAGTGTGCGCGGTTATTACGGCACCGTTCGGCACAATGTGAAAGCGGTCTACCAAAACTACATGGGCTGGTTTGATGCCCACCCTTCCAATCTGGATCCTTTGCCCGCTTTAGAAGCCTCTGAAAAATACGTCAAGCTCATGGGCGGAGTCGACAAAGTGGTGGCGGCAGCCCAAGAGGCCATGGCAAAAGCAGAGTACCGCTGGGCGGCCGAGCTGCTCAAACATGCGGTCTATGTGGCGCCCAAGCATACGCAAGCCAAGGAAATGTTGGCGCAGTCTTTTGAAAAACTGGGCTTCGCGGCCGAGTCATCGTCTTGGCGAAACTTTTACCTAACCGGTGCGCTGGAGTTGCGACAAGGTACACCCGAAAAAGGCATGCCGCGCGAAGCCATGATCGACATGCTGACCCAAACTCCCATCGAGCGGTTTTTGGAGGCCATGGCCGCGTCACTCAATGCGCCCAAGGCCGAAGGTAAGAAATTGAAAATCAACTTGGTGTTTTCAGACACCCAACAAAGTTTTGTCTTGTCTCTTGATAATTCAGTGTTGCACCATGTGAAGGCGCGACCTGATCAAAATGCGAATGCAACCCTCACCCTGACCAAGCCATTTTTCATCAAAATGGTGTTGGGCCAAGCAGGCGGCAAAGACTTGCTCTTGTCCGATCAAACCAAGATCCAAGGCAGCACAATTGATTTGGCTTTGTTTTTCAATATGATTGACAAAGCGCCCGGTAATTTTTCCATTGTCACGAGGTAATTCGCATGACGCATTCTGAATTTGATTATGTGGTGGTCGGAGGTGGTTCTGCAGGCTGCTGCGTAGCGGGGCGTTTGAGTGAAGATCAGCATACTTCTGTGTGTTTGCTTGAAGCTGGCGGCCCCGACAACTCGGTGTTTGTTCGTGCGCCCTTGGGATTTGCAGCCACCGCCTCTTTGAACCTCAACAGCTGGGGCTACAACACCGTGCCACAGGCTGGTTTTAAGGGTCGCAAAGGATTTCAGCCACGCGGCAAAGTGATGGGCGGCAGCTCTTCGATCAACGCCATGGTTTACACGCGCGGCAATGCCCGCGATTACGACAGCTGGGCCGCATTGGGTAACCCAGGTTGGTCCTTTCAAGACGTGTTGCCGTACTTTAAAAAGTCAGAAAACAACGAGTGCTTTGGCGCAACAGATTACCGGGGTGTGGGCGGCCCTTTGAATGTGAGTTTTCTGCGCAGTCCAAGCCCCTTGAACCAATTGTTCATGAAGGCTTGCAACGAACAGGGCATTCCCAGCAACCCCGATTACAACGGCGCTCAGCAATTTGGTGTGTCGCCCGGTCAGGTCACGCAAAAGGGCGGCGAGCGTTGGAACGCGGCCAGAGCATACATTGACCCCCACCGCCATCAAAGCAATTTGAATGTCATCTCGCATGCGCACGCCACGCAGATTATGTTTGAAGGCAAACGTGCTGTAGGCATCAAATACAAGGTCAGTGGCGTGAACCATGAGGTGCGTGCGCGCAAAGAAGTGATTGTTGCGGGTGGTGCTTTTGGCTCGCCGCAATTGCTCATGTTGTCGGGGGTGGGCCCCGCTTTGCATTTGCAAGACTTGGGTATTCCCCTGTTTCATGAATTGCCTGGCGTGGGGCAAAACTTGCAAGACCACATCACCACGGTGCTGATTTACAAGACCCAAAAAATAAACGACGCCATGGGTTTTTCATTGAAGGGCGCTTGGCACATGCTTAAGGCCATGCTGGAGTGGCGCAGCAATAGAACGGGTTGGATCACCTCCAACGTGTCTGAAACACAAGGCTTTGTGTCTACCGAAGGCAACAACGAGTATCCCAACATTCAGTTGGCTCTGTGCACTGGTATTGTGGACGATCACGCGCGCAAAATGCATGCTGGCCATGGCTATACCTTGCACGTGACCCTCATGCGCCCTCAAAGCCGTGGCAGCTTAACTCTGGCCAGTCGCAACCCCACCGAGGCCCCCCTGATTGATCCCGCATTTTTAAAAGAGTCAGCCGACATGAAGACCTTGGTGGCGGCGACCCAATTGGGTTTGCGTGTCATGCAGTCGCCCGCACTGTCATCTCATAGAGGCGACATGATTCATGCTGTAGACGCCAATAATCCGACTCAAGTTGAAAGCTTTCTGCGTGACCACTCCGACACCGAATACCACCCTGTGGGCACTTGCAAAATGGGCCCTGCGCAAGATCCGATGGCCGTGGTCGATGCCGAGCTTCGCGTACATGGCCTGCAAAATTTACGCGTTATTGATGCGTCCATCATGCCGCACTTGGTCACGGGCAATACCAATGCACCCACCATCATGATTGCCGAAAAAGGCGTTGATTTAATTCGAGGGGCTAGGCTTTAAGCGCAACAAAACAAAGCTGCAAAGACTTGATATGACAGCCAACGCCCAAAAACCAGCACCGTAGGTGCCAAATAGGGTGGCCAAGCCGCCAAACAGGGGTGGGCCGACCACCACGCCCAAAAAAGTAAATGTCAAGGTGCCTCCCGTGGCGACACTGGCCTTGCCCTCGGGTGCCTGTCTGGCTACTTCTGCTAAGTAGACGCCGTTCCAACCAATGGCGGATGCGCCAAAAAGCAGCAGCAGGGTCCAGACACCATAGACGGGAAGCATGGGTAACAAAAGAGGTGTTGCAGCCGCGCAAAGGGTCATGCTGATAGCCAAACCCGCCAGCATTTTTTGCGAACTTAAATAATGATCGGCCACATAGCCCCAGGCAACTCGCCCAACGATGCCACCCATTTGTGTGATGGAAAGCAGCAATCCAGCGGCCACCAGCCCATAAGATAAATCATCGTGCAAGTAAGTCACCAAGTAAGTGGTGAGAGACACTTGAACCATGGAGAACATGAATGAACAACCGGCCATGGTGGCCAGCGTGCGGTGCGACAACACCATACGGATCGGTGCCAACAATGTATTGAAGTTCAACTTCAAACCAACTTGCCTTTGCTGGTCCATTTCATGACGAAGGGGTTGCGACAAGATGGCACTGATTAAGCACACCAAAGCAACGCTGATTAAACTCAATTGCCAGCCGATTCCCAGCATGAGGCTGGGAACAATGGCGCCCGCTAACATGGAGCCTAGTGGCACGCCTGTTTGTTTGATTGAAAACACCAGAGACATTTGATGGGGAGGTGTTGTTCGCGCCAATATTTGCGAACTGGCCGGTGTGATGGGGCCATATCCCAAGCCAATAAGCAAGGCACCCAAGCCAGTAGCGGGTAACCAAGGCACAGCGCAAAGGCAGAGCCCCATTGCACACAGCATCAATCCCAATTGACTCACTCGAATGGGACCAAAACGTGTCACGCTGGTACCTGAGGTGAGACTGGAAATCATGGCACCAAGGTAAGTAATGGCGACGTAGACACCGACCAAGGCAGGCGATACCGCCAAATTTTTGGCTGCAACGGGTGCCATGACCGGAAGCGTTAACAAGGCCATGGAGACCATGGCCTGAATGAACAAGGTCGTAAGCAGGGGCAGCCAATTATTCATGCAGCATTAGGTAATGTTAAATACTTTGATCGCGTTGCCACCCCGAATGGCTGCGCATGTTTGCGCAGGCAATTGTGCAGTGTTGGCAAAGGCGCCTTGGGTATCGTGAACCTGATGGGGCCAGTCGGTGCCAAACATGACGTGCTCTTCGCCCACCACCGATATCAGGTACTGAAGGGCTCCTAAGTTGTAGGTGATGGTGTCGTAGTAAATGTGTCTTAAGTAATCGGTCGGTTTGCGCTTCATTTGTCGGCGCGAGGGAATTTCAACTTCATGGCCTTTTTCAAACCTTCCGATCAAGTAAGGCAGTGTGCCGCCTCCGTGCGATGCAATGATTTTCAAATTTGGATATTGATCAAAGAAGCCTTCAAAAATCATGCGGGTGATGGCCAAGGTGGTGTCAAACATGAAGCCTACAGACCAACTCAAATCAAATTTGGTCATGTCCATGACATCCACGCCAGGAGGGTCAGTGGGATGAACCAACACAGGCAAGCTACGCTTGTCAATTTCTGCCCAGATGGGGGCGAACATGGGGTCGGTCAAACTGCGGCCAGAAATGTTGGCCAACACCATGACGCCACTGGCGCCGTTTTTGCAAGTGCGGTCGAGTTCTTCGATGGCACGTTCAGGGTACTCCCAAGGCAATGAAGTGAACCACCTGATGCGGTCGGGGTAAGTGCTTTGAGCTTGCGCCATGGTGTCATTGGACTCGCGAGCCGCTCTGCAGCTCGTTTCTTCTGTGCCCCAATAAACGTTTGGGCATGTCAGCGAAACGATGGAGATATCAATGCCCGCAGCATCCATGTGCTTGATGCGCAGGTCGTAATCAAAATGTCCTTTTTGTGGAATCACCACGGGGGTGTTGCCCCTAAAGACCTCTTGCTGACCATCTGGCCTTGTTTGAATGTTGTACTGACCCCCTTCAGCTTTGAGAAGCTCAAGCCATTTGGGAGTGAACATGTGGGTATGAACATCAATCACTGGCATGGAAAAGGGCTCCTAATTGTTGGAATAGAGGACAGACATCACGAAAACCCCAATGGGCTTAAGCTTAGATTATGAGCGACACTTGTCCTGCATCCAGTGAAATAAGTTCAACAGCAATGGGAAACCACATGAAAAGAAATCTTTTGAAGTTAGTGATTTTGAGCGCAAGCTTGGCCGTAGCAGGCCTGAGCACTTCAGCGTTGGCACAAGACAAACCAACAGTGAAGATCATGGTGGGCTTTCCGCCGGGTGGGTCCGTCGATGTGGTGGCTCGTTTGTTGGCAGAAAAACTTCGCGTCAGCCTCGATCAAAATGTCATTGTCGAAAACAAGCCAGGCGCTGCCGGCCGCATTGCATTGGGTGAGTTAAAGAGAGCCAACCCCGATGGCAACACGCTGGCCTTGGTACCTTCTGGCGGCCTTGTGATCATGCCGTGGCTCTTTAAAAATTTGGGCTACGACCCCGTGAAAGACTTCACGGCCATTGCTCGCGTGACCACATTTGATTTTGCAGTCACAACAGGCCCTGGCTCACCTGCTACAGATATCAGAGGCTTGATGTCTTGGTTAAAAGCCAACCCCGGCAAAGCCAATTACGCAACGTCTGGAGCAGGCACCGTGCCTCACTTTGCGGGTCAATTGTTGGCCCAAGAAACCAGTACGCCCATGACTCACGTGGCCTACAAAGGTGGCGCGCCAGCTGCCCAAGATTTAATTGGCGGGCAAATTCCAGTCATGATTGATACTGCCTCTGAAACTTTGGAACATCACAAAACAGGCAAAGTGAAAATTGTGGCTGTCACGGGTGAGACTCGCTCTGCGGCTTTGCCTGATGTACCTACTTTGAAAGAAATTGGCGTGAATGTGGTGGCCGATGCTTACTTTGGCGTTTATGGACCTGCCAACATGGCCAATGATCGTGTGCAAAAAATCAGTGATGCTGTGGCACAGGCTTTGAATGCTCCTGACATGCAAGCCCGCATTAGAGGCTTTGGCTTGGTGCCAAACTATGCCAACGCTCAGGCGCTCACTGCATCGCAGGCCGCTCATTTAAAGCGTTGGGAAGCACCTATCAAGGCTTCTGGCTATACCGCTGAATAGTAGGGGCCTGCTGCAAGGCTTGCCTTGCTTGGGTCGATGAGGGACAAACGGGAGTTAAACTCCCGTTTGTTTTTTAATGACTAGGATTTATTCATGGATTTGCTTCAAGCTCTCAATTGGCGTTATGCCACCAAAAAAATGGACCCCACCAAGTCGGTTCCAGAAGCCAAAGTGCAACGCATCTTGGAAGCCATTCGCATGACAGCTACTTCAAGCGGATTGCAGCCCTATGAAATTATTGTTGTTACCAACAAAGAAGTACGAACCAAAATTCAAGCCGCTGCCAGTAACCAAGCTCAGATTACAGAAGGCTCACACCTCTTGGTATTTGCTGCATGGAACGACTACACCGCTGACCGCATCAACATGATGTTTGACTACAACAATGAAGTGCGCGGCTTTGTGAACGAAGGTGCTGAAGCCTATCGTCAAATGTTGTTGAAGAACTATCCGGCAAAAGGCCCAGAAGTTAATTTTCAGCATGCTGCCAAGCAGTCCTACATCGCTTTGGGCACTGCCTTGATTGCGGCAGCTGAGCAAGAAGTGGACGCAACGCCCATGGAAGGTTTTAACCCGCCTGCAGTCGATGAAATTTTGGGCTTGGCATCTCGCGGACTGCGCAGCACGGTCTTGTTGCCGCTGGGTTACCGCGAAGCCGACAAAGACTGGTTGGTCAACATGAAGAAAGTACGCCGTACCAACGACAAGTTCATGACTGAAGTGAAGTAATTCACTTTTCAAAGAAGAGGCTCTGCAGAATGTTGCAGAGCCTTTTTTTATGCAACGTGCACACTGATTTTGGCTGCAGCGGCGCGTGCACGCTCCAAAGCTTTATCGCCTTTGGCCAATGCCACTGCCATACGGCGATAAGGACGCGTGGAGGGCTTGCCAAAAATTCGAACATCAACGCCAGGTTCTAGCAATGCTTCCAATACGCCAGCGTAAGTTGGATTTTTGCCTTCACGGTCGGCAAGCACCACTGCACTTGCGCCTTCTACCGCTTCAATGAGCGGAATAGGCAAGCCTAAAACAGCGCGCGCGTGCAAATCAAATTCACTCAAGTTTTGGCTGATCAAGGTCACCATGCCGGTGTCGTGTGGGCGAGGGCTGAGTTCACTGAAAATGACTTCCTTGGCTGTGACAAAAAATTCAACGCCAAACAAACCTGCGCCGCCCAAATCGGCGGTGACTTTTTCGGCCATGTCTTGTGCGGCTTTTAAATAATCAGGCGCCATGGCTTGGGGCTGCCAACTGTATTGATAGTCACCGCGTTCTTGGACATGGCCAATGGGTGGGCAGAACAAAGTTGGCCCAGTGCGTTGGCGAATGGTGAGCAGGGTGATTTCAAATTCAAAGTGAATGAACTCTTCAACAATGACTTTTTTGCGGTCGCCACGCATGCCAGCGCAAGCGTAGTCCCAACTGGCTTGAACGTCGGCTTCGGTCTTGGCCACGCTTTGGCCTTTTCCTGAGGAACTCATGACGGGCTTGATGACTACCGGAAAGCCGATGGCTTTGGCCTGTGCCATGAGTTCATCGCTGGACTCTGCGTAATTGAACTTGGCAGTGCGTACCCCAAGGCCTACTGCCACATCGCGAATGCGATCGCGGTTCATGGTGAGGTTGGCTGCGCGTGCACTTGGAATGACCTCGAAGCCTTCTTTTTCGACATCAAGCAAAACCTCGGTGCGAATGGCCTCAATTTCTGGAACGATCAGGTCGGGTTTGTGTTTGGCAATGGTTGCACGCAGGGGTGCTTCGTCGAGCATGCTGAATATTTCACATTCATCGGCCACTTGCATGGCGGGTGCACCCGCGTAGCTGTCGCAGGCAATGACATAGCAACCTAATCGTTTTGCGCTGATGACGAATTCTTTGCCGAGTTCTCCGGAGCCTAAAAGCAGGATTTTTTTCATGGTGTGACTTACTTGAATCAATTTACTTCAGCGATAATACGACACATGATTTATGCCAGCAGCCACAAATTGATCGCACGTCTAGTGCTTGTGTGGTTTGCGCTGTTCATCGGTGTGGCCATTGCATCGCCCATTTTGAACCCCACAGAAACCCAAATGGTGTGTTCCAGTGCGGGTGGCATGAAAATGGTAGCCTCAGGCGAAGAGGGTGTTGATGCCCAAGCAACGACCAGCATGGACTGTCCTTTGTGCGCCCCAGTTGTGCTGCCTGCAGCTTCTCGTTCTGTCGGGCTTGAGAAAGTCAGCCCTTTAGCCCACCTTTTGCACCCTGTCGCTGCAGCACTCGTTGCTTCACTGACAGCACCGCCACTGCCTTCGCGCGGGCCTCCTTTTATTTCCTGAAATTTTGTCGAGAGTTCTGAGCTAGGGCTTGGAGCTTTTCGGTTTTGCCATCAATTTGGCAGTGCTTTTTTTCTGGAAATTTAAAATGAAATTTATTACAAAGTTTGCAATCAATTCGCTTCTCATTGCATTATCCCCATGGCTTTTGTCTGGCGCTGTCCACGCCCAAGCCGTCGTGCCGAGCATCAAAGCCGAGAGTGCTTCTAAAAGTTCCGTGACCCATGCCAATGTGACCATCAGCGACAGCTGGGTTCGGCCCACCGTTGCAGGACAGAAAGCTACAGGTGCTTTCATGAAAATCACAGCCAAAGAAAACAGCAAGCTTTTGAGTGTCAGCAGCCCTGTCGCGGGCGTGGCAGAAGTTCACGAAATGAAAATGGAAAAAGATGTCATGAAAATGGCGGCCATTCCATCTTTAGATTTGCCCGCAGGAAAAGCTGTCGAATTGAAACCGGGCTCGTATCACATCATGTTGATGGACTTGAAATCGCCTGTTGAAAAAGGTGCCAAGCTGCCCTTGACCTTGAATTTTCAAGATGCCAAAGGCGGTCAGTTTCAAGTTGAGCTGCTACTTGATGCCACTATGCCTATGGCCTCAGGCCAACCCAGTGGCGCTGCGAAGCATCTCCACCATTGAAACCTTTCACAATAGCATCGACTTTATTCTGCTTTGATACCGGCATAGGCCGCCACCCTGGCCCAGCGCACAATTTCTGAGCGCATGAAGTCGGTAGCTTCTTCGGAGGTGGTGAAGAAACTTTCAAAGCCCAAGGTGTCAAGCTTGTCTTTCATCTTGGGCTCTTTGCCAGCTTGAATGAAGGCGGCATTGAGTTTTTTCACCACGGCAGGCGGCGTGTTGATGGGTGCATAGACTGCAAACCAGTTGGTCAACTCAACCCCTTTGTAGCCTTGCTCGTTCAAGGTGGGCACTTGCGGCATGGCTTTGTGCCTGTCGGCTGACGCAACGGCCAAGGCCCTGAGTCTGCCTTGTTGAATTTGTGGCAAAGCATTTTGAATGGGGCTGAACATGTAATTGAGTTGGCCGCCAACCAAGTCGTTCATGGCTTGGGCCTGACCTTTGTAGGGAATGTGGTTTGACTTCAAGCCCACCAATTGGTTGAAAAATTCGGCTTGCAAATGTTGCGGGCTTCCCATGCCTGCAGAGCCATAATTCATGTCGCCATTTTTAGATTTCATCAACTCAATGAATTCTTTTAAGTTGTTAGCTTTAACAGAAGGGTGAACCACCAGCACCACGCCGGTTTGGCCAATGAGCGTGATGGCCTGCAAGTCTTTGACCAAGTCATAAGGGATTTTTTTATAGACCGCCACATTGGTGGCGATCGTGGCCGGACTGATGAGCAAGGTGTACCCATCGGCTTTTGATTTCATGACGTACTCGACACCGATGTTGCCGCCGGCGCCAAGTTTGTTTTCGACCACCAAGGTTTGACCCAAGATTTCGCTAACACGTTGGCTGAGATTGCGGGCCAGCAAATCAGTGCCGCCACCTGCTGCAACAGGCACCACCACCTGAATGTTGTGGTTTGGAAAATTTTGTGCATGGACACATAGATTGAAAAAAAGAATTCCAAGGGTGATCAGCAATTTCTTCATATTTGTTCTCGTTCTAGCATTGGGGCTAGGATGGGTTGGCAATGATTGGAAGTTTAGGTCGAGGTTTTGTGAAATAACTTCATACAAACCCTATGCACAGGTGGCTCATGAGAAAACCTAAAGCAATTCGCATTGGATAAGGAAAGCATGTGAAAATTACGCCCAACACATTCAAGGACTGAGCGCATGAAACGCCCCAATATCATCTTCATCGTAGCCGACGACCTGGGATTTGCCGATCTGGGATGTTACGGTGGTCGTGATACAGCGTTCGGCAAGGTGTCTCCAGTGCTAGACCAACTTGCCGCCAATGGTTTGAAGTTCTCTGATGGCTATGCCAACTCCCCTGTGTGTTCACCCACTCGGTTTGGCCTGATGACGGCCAGGTACCAATACCGCTTGAGAGGTGCCGCCGAAGAGCCCATCAACAGCAAAGCCAGAGCGAGCACCACATTGGGTTTGCCAACCACGCACCCCACATTGCCATCCTTGCTAAAAGAGCAAGGCTATCGAACCGCCTTGATTGGCAAATGGCATTTGGGATACCCACCCGCATTTGGCCCTCTGCGTTCTGGCTACGATGAATTTTTTGGCCCTATGGCCGGTGGTGTGGATTACTTCACGCATTGCGCCTCAACGGGTGCACACGACCTGTGGGTGGGTGAGGAAGAGCAGCCTCAAGAGGGTTACCTGACCGATTTGATTTCTAACAAATCGGTGGACTTTGTGAAGCGCATGGCGCAAGACACCACGCAACCGTTTTTCTTGAGCATGCACTACACCGCGCCGCACTGGCCTTGGGAAACGCGCGAAGACCACGCACTGGCGCAAACCATCAAAGACAATATCTTCCATCTTCAGGGTGGCAACATTCACACCTACCACCGCATGATTCACCACATGGACGAAGGCATTGGTTGGGTGGTGAATGCTTTGAGAGAAACAGGTCAACTCGACAACACCTTGATTGTGTTCACCAGTGACAACGGCGGTGAAAGGTTCAGTGACAACTGGCCTTTGGTGGGCGGCAAAATGGATTTGACCGAAGGTGGAATTCGTGTGCCATGGATTGCGCATTGGCCACAAGGCATTTCAAAACCAGGTAGCACCACCGCTCAACACTGCATGACCATGGACTGGTCGGCTACGTTGGTCGAGATTGGCGGCGGCAAAGCCCATCCTGACTATCCCTTCGATGGCGTTTCATTGAAGCCTTTACTTAGCAACCCAGATGCCACATTCGCAAGGCCACTCTACTGGCGCATGAACCACCGAGGACAACGGGCGTTGCGCTCAGGCGATTGGAAGTATTTGCGGGTGGATGGCAACGATTACTTGTTCAATGTGGTGGCCGATGCCCGAGAGCGTGCCAACTTGGCCAAACAAGAGCCAGATCGGCTTGAGGCGATGAGGTCTGAATGGGAGCGCTGGCACAGCACCATGCCGCCCATTCCCGAAGACGCCACCATCAGCCTGGGCTTTTCTGTGAAAGACATGCCGCAGCGTTGAAGCTTCAAGCTGCTTGCAATTTCACAATGGGCGCTTCTTTGATAGGCAAGTTAATGAGGGCGGCCATGGCAGACAAAGCAATGTCTGCCCACCACATCCATTGATAGTCGCCCTGCGCTTCTAAGACCAAGCCGCCCAAGTAAGCGCCTAAGAAGCCGCCAATTTGATGTGACAACAAAGTAAGGCCAAACAGGGTGGCTAAGTACCGGATGCCAAAAAGTTTACCCACCAAGGCCGCTGTTGGCGGCACGGTGGCCAACCAAGTTAAGCCAAGGCCCACCGCAAACGCATAGAAAGTCCATTCAGTTTTGGGTGCCACCAAGTACAAAGCAATGAGTACGGCCCGCGAGCCATACATCACGGCCAACACGTATTTGCTGCGATAAAGATTGATGCATGAACCTGCAAACAAGCTGCCCACAATGTTGGCCAATCCGATAAGGGCCAAGGACCAACTGGCTACGGTGGGCGACAGTCCGCACAAGCCTACCTCGGTGGGCAAATGGGTGACTAAAAATGCAATGTGAAAGCCGCATGTAAAAAAGCCTAGGTGTAAGAGCAAGTAGCTGGGGTTGCGCAGGGCATCGGCCACGGCCTTTTTCAAGCCACCTTCAGGCGTGGGCGCGGCGGCAGGTGCATGGGTGTCATTGGTGAGGCGGTTGAGCAATGGAATGGCCAGCAAGGCCACAGCGGCCATGGCCCACATGGTGCTCATCCAACCTACCCACTGAATCAGTTTGCCAATGATGGGGGCAAAGACAAATTGCCCAAAAGAGCTGCCTGCATTGATGATGCCCGAGGCTGTACAGCGTGATGTTGCAGGCATGCGCTGGGCAACAGCACCTAGCAAAACTGAAAAACTACAAGCACCCGACCCAATGGCAGTCAGTAAGCCCAGGGTGAGAATGAGGCCTAATTGGCTTGAGACGAAAGGTGTGAGTGCCGAGCCCAAGACCAAGATGAGCAAGCCAGAAAGCAAGACAGGACGGGGCCCAAATTTATCGGCAAACGCGCCGGCAACGGGCTGAATAGCACCCCACATAAATTGCCCAATGGCCATGGCCAAGCTGATACTCACAATGCCTAAGCCGGTATCCGTGTTGAGGGGCCCCACATACAGACCCATCGATTGGCGCGTTCCCATGGTGATCATCAAGATAGAGGACGCCATGATCGTGGTGATCCAAACACCGGGATGGTTCATGCTTGGAAAGAGTTTCATGTTGGACTTATAAGGTGAAGCAGATCTGCTGAAAATTGATCAGGCATTTCAAAGTAGGGGAGTGCACCACTTTCGTAAACAGTGAAGCGCCAGTTTTCTGAATGGGCATAGCGCTGTTTGCCACGGTAATCGACAAAATCACCGCGCTTGCCATGGCTCATCCAAACCTTCTGAGTCAGTCTGTCGTAGATATTGGTAATGTCTGCACTGAAGAGTTGAGCTGACAAAAAGCTCAGGGGTGCATGTTGTGCGCCGGGTTGTCGCGTAGTCCAAACGGCATAGCGGTACATCTCTTCGTCGATGTTAGGAGAACCCCAAGTTTTCTTTAAAAAATACCGAATGACTTTGGGCCGAGTAAGTAAGTTGAAAATCGAGAGCCCCCAGCCAGGACCCTTTAGCAATTTCCAAAGCCAGTTGAGCCCATAAGTTTTTCCCTCTTCAGCTTGTCTGAGTTTCAAGCCTGTGAAGCCTGTTGGGCTGACCAAAGAGATGGTTTGAAAATGTGTGGGTTGCTCAGCGGCCGCGCGTGCTAAAAATTCGCATGACAAAGAAACGGCCAAGGCATCGATGGCTTGGGTGCCATGCACAGCTTGAATGTGTTGAACCAAGTCATGAATGGCGTCGGTCATGAGGCGCGGTGTGTACAAGCGATCGGCGCGTTCTGAGAAGCCGTAGCCCGGAAGGTCAATGGCGTAAACCGTACGGTGCTGGCTTAGTGATTCAAAAAGAGGCCGAACTTCAGCAGCGCTGGCGGCTGCATTGATGGTGTGTACCAAAACGAGAGGGCGGCCTTGCCCTTTAACGTAAAAGCAAAGCTGACCCGTGCCACTGGCAATGGTTTGAAGTTGCCCGTTTAAAGCAAGATTCAATGCGAACTTTCAAGACTTAAAAATGTGATTTTCGCACATTGTCTAGAACAGGGTGAAGTTCGAATTCAAAGGCCCGCAGTTGGCTTAGATGGACCCAGAAGGAACACGATAGAACCTATTGGCCCAAAAAGAAAAATGGCGTCAACACAAAAAATTGCGTTGACGCCATGGGGGCGGAGCTTACTTTTTTGCGCCGTCTTTGGCCGCTTCTTTGGCTGTTTTCTCAGCTTTTTTGCCGTCTGCTTTAGCGTCTGGCTTAACTTCGGTTTTGGCAACAGCCTTAGCGTCGGCTTTGGCTTCAGCCTTCACAGGTGCTGCAGCGGTGGCTGCTGCGGGTGCAGTAGCTGTCGCTGGTGTAGCGGCGAAAGCGGCTGTTGAGAATGCGGCAATGATCAAGGTAGCGAGAAGTTTAGTCATGATGAATCTTTCAGGTTGTTTGAAAACTCCACCGATCGGGAGTGATCATTCAACGGCGGGGAAGACACACTTGTTGACCAAAATATTTAATTATTTGTGTCAACTTAAAAGTGAACATGACGTTGATGCTACGGTTCTTGTGCTTCAAATCAATCTAATTTCACACCTGCGCTTTTCACAAGTTTGACCCAGAACTTTGCGTCTTCCGTCAAGAAGCTTGCAAACTGATCAGGTGATTTTGAAACATCAACATCAGTGCCTTCTCTGGCCAATGCGGTTTTGACATTGGGTTGCGACATGGCAAATTGAGCGGCATCAAAAATCTTTTTCACAATGGCTGGTGGGGTGCCGTTGGGAACAAAAATGCCATACCAAAATTCGATGGCGTAGTCGGGCACACCGGCCTCAATGCTGCCAGGCAGACCAGGGACCAATGCAGACTTTTCTTTAGTGCTCACGCCCAGTCCCTTAAGGCGACCTGCTTGAATCATGGGCAGCACCGAGGGCGGTGTGCCAAAGGTCAGCTGGGTGTCGCCGGCCACCACAGATTGAATGGCAGGGCCACCGCCTCTGAATGGAATGTGGGTCATCTCAATGCCTGTGACCTGCGCAAACAATGCGGCGCCCAAATGCGGCGCAGAGCCATTGCCCGATGTAGCGTAGTTGATGGTGCCAGGGGATTTCTTGGCTTTGGCCACCAGCTCTAAAAGACTGCCGATACCGGCATTGGGGTTGGCTGCAATGACCAAAGGCGAGGAAGTGATTTTGGTAATTGGAAATAAATCTTTGGGTGCATAACCCAACTTGGGGTTCAAAGCTGGGTTGACCGAAATGCTGCTGGGGCTGGCAATCAAGACGGTGTAACCATCGGGTGCAGATTTAGATACAGCTTCGGCCGCTATGCTTGAGCCTGCACCCGCTTTGTTTTCAATGATGACGGGTTGACCCAGCGACTTGCCCAATGATTCACTGATGGTTCGGGCCACATAGTCGGCAGCGCCACCGGGTGCAAAGCCAACAACCACTTTGACGGGTTTGGTGGGATAGGTGCTGGCGGTTTGAGACTGCGCCGTTGTGACGCAGGCCATCATGCCAATGCAAATAAACGAGAAAGAAAAAGATAATTTTTGAATCATGATAAGACCCTTAAAACAATTTTTCCAACGTGAGAATTACTTTCCATCAAAGCCTTGGCTGCCACCATGTCTTCGAATGGAAAAATGGTGTCAATGCTCGATTGAATGCGACCATCTGCAAAGGCTGGCAAAATATCTTTCACAAAGCCGCTTACCGGTTCTGCGCGTTGCTCTGGTGAACGCAGTTTGTTAGACACACCAAACAAAGTGAGGCGTTTGGCATGCAATGCTTCAATGTCCAAGGGTGCATTCAACTCACCATCGACATAGCCCACAGTACCTAGCCGACCTTGAAAACACAAGCAGCGCAGGCTTTCAGCAAAAACAGAACCGCCCACCGTGTTGACCACAAGTTGAACGCCTTTGCCATCTGTGGCGGCCATGACCTGATCGTAAAAATTGGGTGAACGCGTACAGATTCCCAAGTCCAAACCAAGGGGGGCCAGCTTGTTCAATTTTTCTTGCGACCCCGATGTGCCAATGACCTTGGCACCCAAGGCCTTGGCCATTTGCAAGGAGGCAACGCCCACACCCGAAGAAACACCATTGACCAACAGCCAGTCATTGGCCTTTAAGCGGCCCTGTTGCACCAACAAGTCGTAGGTCACCAAAAAAGTCAGTGGAATGCAAGATGCTTCTTCGTAAGATACGTTGGCAGGGATGGGCATCATTTCTTTGATGTCCATGAGCGCATATTCAGAAAAGGTAGCAGCGCACCTGGCCATGACGCGATTGCCCAATTTGAGACCCGTGGCGGCAGTCACTTTTTCGCCCAGCGCTGTAATTTCGCCAGCGCCTTCCATGCCAATGGCTTTGGCGCCTTGGCTGCCGTGCAGGCCGTGCCCTTTGATAAATTCTCCGCGGTTCAATCCGGCCGCATGAATCTTGACCAGTGCCTGTGTAGGACCGGGTGCAGGCATGGGAACTTCTCTCAATTCAATGGGGTTGGGCACATCCCCAACGTGCATCCAATATGACTTCATGTTCATTGACCTTTAAAGACAGGTTTGCGTTTTTCCATAAAAGCTTTTCGGCCTTCTGCGTAATCGGCTGAGTCAAAGCAGTTTCGGATGAGTTGTTGGCACAGGGCCATGTCAAGCTCTGGCGATGGTTTTAAAATTTCTCGGGTGATGGCTTTGGCCGCTGCAATGGTGATGGGTGCGTTATGGCCCAAGGCTGTGGTGTACTCATTCAAAAGCGCTGCCAATTGATCTGGGGCGCACACGCGGCTAATCAAGCCCAGCTGCAGAGCCTCCTGTGCTTCAACTCTTCTGGCTGTGAAGAATAAATCCTTGGCCGCACCCGGCCCAATCAGGTCGATCAAATTCTTCATGGCCGAGTAACGGTACCCAAGTCCCAGTTTGGCTGCAGGCACAGAGAACACAGCATCGCTGGCTGCAATGCGCATGTCGCAACTGATGGCCACATTGATGCCGCCGCCAATGCAATAGCCCTTGATGCAAGCCAGCGTGGGTTTGGGAAAGTTGTAGATACTCATGAGCGCCGTCTCGGCCATTTGCTCATAGCGGGTGACGGCTTCCTTGGCAGCGCGCATGTCTTCAAACTGAGAAATATCGGCGCCAGATACAAAGGCTTTTTCGCCAGCGCCCGAAAATACAACCAGTCGAACTCGTGAATCTGACTCTGCTTGGGTTAACAAAATTGGGACAGCCTCCCACATGTCAACAGACAGTGCATTGTGTTTGGCCACATTGTTAAATTGAATGTGCAGGGTGGTTTGATCCAACCACGTTTCAACCCGTTCGGTGGGCGATGTGTAATTAACTTCACTCATTAGTAAACTCCAGTGGATTTCAAGCGCGTTAAGTCTTCTGCCTGAACGCCAATTTCTTTCAGTATTTCTTCGGTGTGCTCGCCGCGGCGCGGTGCCGACCGCGCGATGGTGCTAGGGGTACGCTCCAGTTGCACAGGCTGGCCCACCATGCGCTGCGGTCCGTGGTGTTTTGAGACCACATCTTTCACCATGTTGAGGTGTTTTATTTGAGGCTCTTCAAAGACTTGGTCCATGCTGTTGATCAAACCACATGCCACGCCTCCTTCATTGAGCTTTTCGATCCAATATGCGCAATCTTTTTTAGCCAAGCGATCGTTGATTTCCTGATTCAAGGCATCGCGGTTTACAGAGCGGCTGGGTTTGTCGTGATAGCGCGGGTCAGTCACCCACTGGGGTGCTTCCAAAATATCGCAAAAGCGTTCCCAAATTTTGGAGCCAAAGACGGCAATGTTCATGTAGCCATCTTGCGCTTTGTAAACACCGGTTGGAATGCTGGTGGGGTGAAAGTTACCTGCCTGCGTTGCAACTTCTTGGTCAATGAGCCATCTGGAGGTTTGGAAGTCCATCATGTACACCATGGACTCCAGCAAAGACGTATGAAGCCATTGGCCTTGACCCGATTTTTCGCGCTCAAGCAAAGCGACCAAAATGCCTTGTGCTGCAAAGATACCCGCACACAGATCGGCAATCGGAATGCCCACTCGCATAGGGCCTTGTTCGGCCAAGCCAGTGACCGACATCAAGCCGCCCATACCTTGCGCAATTTGATCAAAGCCGGGCCTCGTGGCCAAAGGACCCGTCTGTCCAAAACCTGAAATGCTGGCATAGACCAAACCAGGGTTGCTGGCTTTCAAACTCTCGTAATCGATGCCCAAACGAAACTTCACATCAGGCCTGAAGTTTTCAACCACCACGTCGGCTTTTTCAATTAATTTCTTGAGCAGTTGAATGCCTTCAGGCTCTTTTAAATTGAGTGTGATCGAGCGTTTGTTTCTGTGGGTGTATTGGTAGTCTGAGCCTTCTTGCCCGCCCAAGGTGTCGTCGCCGCGCATGTGTTCGGGCATTTGCACTTGCACCACATCGGCGCCCCAATCGGCCAATTGACGACACGCGGTAGGCCCAGCTCTGACTTGCGTCAGGTCAATCACACGGAATCTGGCCAGGGCAGCGGAGGCGGGTTGGTGGGGCATGTTCTAAGTTTTCTAAATGTAGCAAGCAAGATGTTGAGGATCATGCCAGTGTGAGTTCTTTGGCAATGGCGGTAAGGCCATCCATCGATCTGCTCTCTGCCTTTAAAGTTTTGGCATTTTCAATGTGCGAAAAATTTCGTTTCATTGAAGCAAAATAAGTTGGATCGTAGTGCATCGTCAAAAGTTCACGCACGACGATGTCAATTTGCCCCTGTGCAATGTGTGATTGCCAAGTTTCAACCTGCTGCTTGCCTCTAATGGCCACCAGCGCATCCAATCTGTTTGCAAACAAGCTGGGATCTTTGACAAAAAATTCGTAATCTTCCAGCAGCAGTTTCACGCGCTCGTCGTCCGACAATTCAAGTTGATAACACTGTCCTGATCGAACTGCCACAATCAATGATTCGGGCACGGCCAGGTTGCCAACCTTGCGGCTTTCAGATTCCACATAAACAGGTTGTGAGGGGTCCATTTGGCGCAGGGCATCCCAAATCAGCGTGTCAAAATTCTTTTGGCTAGGCTGAAGTTCTCCTGGAATAAAGCCCAATACAGAACTCCTGTGATTGGCCAAGCCTTCTAAATCTAAAACTTGTGCGCCTTGGGCCTTCAAACAATGCAAAAGCCTTGTTTTGCCAGAGCCCGTGGGCCCGCAAATGACGCGCCACTGGATGCGTTCAGCCAAAGGTGGAATAGCCGTCACCAATTCACTGCGAAAGGCTTTGTAGCCCCCTTCAATGATGGTTACCTTGAAGCCAATTTGTCCCAAGATAAGTGCCAAGGAACCACTGCGTTTGCCACCGCGCCAGCAATACACCAGAGGCTGCCAGTCCTTGGGCAAGTCAATGACGTGCTTCTCAATGTGCTTCGCAATATTGGCTGCCACCAGGCCTGCGCCTTTTTTCTTCGCCTCAAAAGAGCCAATCTGCTTGTACAGAGTGCCGATCTCTATGCGTTGTTCGTTGTTCAGTGAAGGCCAATTTAAAGCGCCTGGCAAATGATCCAGTGCAAACTCGTCTTCACTTCTGGCGTCAATGATGGCGCTGTAGCCACCGGCGTGTCCTATCGGCACAGACATGCGGGCCATGGCGTCTTTAGCACTAACTGGGTTCACGTTCACAAAACGCCTTTCATTGGAAGTGCCTTGATTATGGCAAACCCGACTTGGAGAGCTTTGGATTTGTGGGAACAATGAACCCATGTCCAGTACCTTGCGGTTCTCGAAATCGAAAGGCACTATTTTTGAACGAACTGAGGTTTAGCCATGACACATCGACGTTTTGCCATTTTGAAGCTTGCCACCTTGGGCTTAAGCCTGTCTTTTGCAGGCCTAGCCTTGGCGCAAGAGAAGTTTCCATCCCGCCCGGTCACAATTGTGGTGCCACAGGCGGCCGGTGGTGCCAATGACGCCATTGCACGTGTCGTGGCTCAAAAGCTTTCAGAACAATGGGGCCAGACGGTGCTGGTTGAAAACCGGCCCGGTGCAGGCGGCAACGTTGGCACGGCCTATGCCGCCAAAGCCAAGAATGACGGTTACACACTGTTGGTCAACGCAGACAGTGCGCAGGTGATCAATCCTGCTTTGTATGCCAAAACAGGATTTGATCCTGTCAAAGACTTTGACCCCATTGCCCCCTTGGCAAAAGCTGGCTATGTGTTGGTGGCCAACCCCAGTTTTCCTGGCAACAATGTGGCAGAGCTGGTTGCCTTGGCCAAGTCCAAGCCGGGCGCGTTGTCCATTGCTTCTGCGGGCAATGGCACATTGAACCATCTGATTGGCGAGATGCTACAAAAGGCCACCGACATTCAGCTTCAGCACATTCCTTACAAAGCTGCGGCTGCGGCTGCTACCGATGTGGTGGGAGGTCAAGTGCCGCTGTCTGTGCAAAGCATGCCTTCCTCCATTGCATTTATCCGTGCTGGCAAACTCAAGGTCTTGGGCGTTGTGAATGAAAAACGCCTTGCTGCCTTGCCCGACTCGCCCACCATTGGCGAGACTGTGCCTGGTTTTGGCGCCACACCTTGGTATGGCATGTTTGCGCCAGCAGGCACACCCAAAAACATCTTGCTTCAAATTCAAAATGATGTGGCTAAGGCCTTGGATGCCAAGGATGCGCAGGATCGCTTGGCTACGCTAGGTTGCGAACCCTTCAAAGGTACAGGTGATCAACTGGCCCAAATTGTCAAGTCTGACTTGGTGCGCTGGGCGAAACTTGTGAAAGATTCTGGCGCCAAGATTGATTGACCTTGTTGCTTGACCTTGACTACAGCCCGCCGTGGGGGTGGGTCGGGTCAATCCAAAGCACGTTTTCTGGTTTTTCGATGGGTTCAATGTCTAGGTTGACAGATACAGCCTGTCCATCGCTTCGGCACAGCACACATTCCAAAACCTCGGTGGCGCTGGCATTGATTTCTTGATGCGGCACATAAGGCGGCACGTAAATGAAATCGCCTGGGCCAGCTTCTGCGGTGAACTCCAAATGATCGCCCCAACGCATGCGGGCGCGTCCTTTGATCACATAAATGACGCTTTCTAGTGGGCCGTGATGGTGCGCCCCAGTTTTGGCGTTGGCATGAATGGTGACAGTGCCTGCCCAGAGTTTTTCAGCGCCAACTCTTGCAAAGTTGATGGCAGCTTTTCTGTCCATGCCGGGGGTCGATGGCACATTGCCGTCTAATTGGTTGCCCGGTACAACACGTACACCTTGATGTTTCCAATCCGTTGGTTTTGCGTGGTCTGAATGATCATGGCTGTGATTTGTCATGTTAACTACCTGTTATTTATCTTATTGTTTACCAACTATAGGTTGCATGACAATAGGTTAAGAGAGGGTTGAAAGAATTTGCCTAATTTTGCGTCACATTTTGTGTGTTTGTACAGTCATTATGGTGGGCTTATCGCAAATTGAGGTAGTCTGACATTTTTGAGTTCCTTTAAAAGATGATGTCCAGACAAGCCGCTATCCAAAGAGCCGTCGCAGAATTTGACAGCGGTTCATTTCAGCAAGTGCTCCGCCAAAGAATTGCCAGGCCCACTGAAAGTCAAAATCCAGCCAGATCGGCTGAACTCTTGGCTTATTTGACGGAAGACCTGCAACCCGCACTCCATGCCATGGGCTTTGCGTGCCGCCTCATAGAACATCCCAAAGCGAAAGCACCCTTTTTATTTGCTGAACGCCTTGAATCGCCGGACTTGCCCACCGTGCTTGGCTACGGCCACGGCGATGTCATTCGGGGGCTTGAGCCGGAATGGCGTGAGGGCTTGTCACCCTGGGCTTTGACCGAATTAGAAGGCCGTTGGTACGGTCGCGGCATTGCTGACAACAAGGGCCAACACTCGGTCAACCTGCAAGCCATGGCCTGCGTACTAGCGGAGCGGGGTTGCTTAGGTTTCAATGCCAAATTCATCATCGAAATGGGTGAAGAAACAGGGTCGCCAGGCCTTCAAGATGTCTGCGCAGAGTATGCGGAACTTTTAAAAGCAGATTTGTTGGTGGCCTCCGATGGGCCGCGCCTCAGAGCAGACCGTCCCACCATCTTTTTGGGCTCGAGAGGCTGCATCAACTTCGACCTGAGCATAGAGTCCCGATCGGGTGCTCACCATTCTGGTAATTGGGGCGGCCTGATTTCTAACCCAGGTATTCAATTGGCGCATGCCATTGCCTGTTTGGTCACAGACCATGGCGAAATCAAAGTGCCCGAATGGAAACCCAAGTCATTGCCTGATTCTGTGAGGCGTGTTTTGGCAGACTGTGAGGTGGACGGGGGTGCCAATGGGCCTCAAATCGAGCCCGAATGGGGTCAACCTGGTTTGAGCCCTGCCGAGCGAGTTTTTGGTTGGTGCTCCTTTGAAGTACTGGCCTTCAAAACGGGCAACCCAGACAACCCTGTCAATGCCATCCCGCCCAGAGCCAAGGCCACTTGCCAGCTCCGATTTGTGGTGGGCATCGACAGTTCAGACATCTTGAGTGCGCTCAGGCGGCATTTGGACAGCTATGGTTTTGGCTATGTCCAAATTACGGCGGCACGCGATGAAATTTTCAAAGCAACCCGCATTGATCCAGACGACGCATGGGTCACTTGGGCGGCCAATTCTTTGCAGCAAACAACGCAAAAAAAACCTGCCATTTTGCCCAATTTAGGGGGCTCACTGCCGAACGATATCTTTATCGATGTACTGGGTTTGAAGACCATCTGGGTGCCGCACTCGTACCCAGGTTGCTCTCAGCATGCGCCCAATGAACACCTGCCCCCCGAGTTGCTCAAAGAGGCGCTGCAGGTCATGACGGGACTTTACTGGGATTTGGGTGCGGGCAATACGCCGCATCACACTGCACACAACACCCCGCAAGCCAATTAAACTGTGGCGCCAATCGCCCCAAACAAGATCAAAGGACACAAGATGAATGCTCGTTACGATTGTTTTTGCAAATTGACAGACCTGCTAGGTGCTCAGGAATCTTTGACCGAAGCCAGACGTCATTTGCACCAATTTCCCGAACTCTCCTTTCAGGAAAAATCAACTGCGCAGTGGGTTGGCGACAAGTTGCAAGCCTGGGGCTATCAAGTGACACGCAATGTGGGTGGCCATGGTCTGGTGGCCACCTTGAAAAATGGCGAAGGCAAAGGCATCGCTTTGCGCGCCGACATGGATGCCTTGCCCATTCAAGAAGAAACCCAAAAACCTTATGCCAGCCAACATGCGGGCACCATGCATGCCTGCGGCCATGATGGCCACACCGCCATGTTGTTGGGAGCGGCCCAGCAACTGGCCAAAACCAAAAACTTCAAGGGCACGGTTCACTTGGTGTTTCAACCGGCGGAAGAGGCTGGCAAGAACAGTGGCGCACAGCAAATGATTGCTGACGGCTTGTTTGAGCGCTTTCCTTGCGACGCCATCTTTGGCATTCACAACCACCCAGGGGCAGACGTCGGCACGTTCATGTTTGGCTCTGGCGCCTTTATGTCTGCCTCAGACACTTGCTACATCAAAGTCCAGGGCAAGGGCGGCCATGCTGCAAGACCGCACCAGACAGTCGACTCTGTGGTCATCATGGGCAGCTTGATCATGGCTTTGCAAACGGTGGTGTCGCGCAACATCGATCCTCTGCAAACATCGGTGGTCACCATTGGCACGGCCCACGCCGGCAGTGTGTCCAATGTCATTGCCGACTCAGCCAGCATGTCACTCAGCATTCGATCTTTCAGCCCGGAAGTCCGTGCGCTTCTAGAACAACGAATTAAGAGCTTGGTGCGCGCACAAGTTGAGTCATACGGGGGTGAGGTAGAAATCATTTATGAACGCGGTTACCCCGTGGTGATCAATTCGCAAGCCGAAACTGAATTTGCCCGTCAGGTGGCTGTGGAGTTGGTGGGAGAAGACAAGGTGGTGTTCCCCTTTGGCCCCGTGACTGGCAGTGAAGACTTTGCCTACTATCTGCAGCACAAACCCGGTAGTTTCTTGCGCCTGGGAAATGGCGTAGACAGTGTTTTGTTGCACAACCCCAAATACGACTTCAACGACCAAAACTTGTCTTATGGCGCCGCTTATTGGACGCGACTTGTAGAGCGCTTTCTTGAAGAAGCTTGAACACGACTCAAATTTTTGTATTTTTAAACCGGAGAACTTATGACCATTTCCATGTACCAAGCCAGCGTGCCCCGTTTGATCAATGGCTTGATTAACTTGTCGCATCTTTTAGACAAAGCGCAAGCCCATGCAGAAGCTAAAAAAATTGACCCCGTGGTGTTTGCTTCAATGCGCCTTTACCCCGACATGTTTCCCTTGAGCCGACAAGTTCAAATTGCTTGCGATGTTTGCAAGGGACTGATTGCAAGGCTGGCTGGTGTAGAGATTCCAGCCCATGAAGACACTGAAAAAGATCTGAAAGATTTGCAAGCGCGCATTGCAAAAACCATTGCGTTTTTAGAAACCTTCAAGCCCGAGCAAATTGACGGCACAGAAGACAAAGACATTGTGGTTAAGCGCGGCGAGAAAGAAACGCACTACAAAGGCATGCAGTATTTGCTAGGACATGGTTTGCCCAATTTGTATTTCCATACCACCACCACCTACAGCATGCTGCGCGCAGGGGGTGTTGAAATTGGCAAATCAGATTATTTGGGAAAAATCTAAAACCTGCCTTTGACAAACTCAGCTTTTTAAAAATGAGTTGTTTGATCTTCAGTCGTCCAAGCCCGACATGCCAATGCGGTGTGCCAAGGGCTTGGGGCCTGCAATTCTGAACATCACCTGGCCTGGCCAAGACAGGTAGCCATCTAGCCTTCGAGAGAACAAAATGCCATCGGTTTGGCTGGTGTAGGTGGTGCGGGCTTTGGGCCCGTTGGGGTTGGCGGGGTCAATGACATCGCAAATGGCTTGGCCCTTTTTGACCTTGGCGCCAGGCTTGACATGGAACACCAAAAAGCCTGTGCCTTTGCTGTAGCCCACGTCCATGCCGCTCATAGGCGACGCAGCGCTTTTCATTTTAGGCAGAGGGGCTGCTTTTCCGCCCACCACACCTTGCCGGACCAACCAGCGGTAAAGATTCTTGGCGTCAGACATACCGAGTGCATCGCTCACGTCGTGTTGGCTGCGCATTTCCAGTGTGACCGACATACACGCTTGAGGGATATGGGCTTGCGGGAACTTGTCTTGCAGGCGAGCCCACAAAGCACTGTTCACCCCTGAAAAGGTGAGGGTGCTGGGGTAGGGGTCGTTGTACATCGTGGCCTCAACGCCCAAATCTGCTGCCAAGGCTTGCACTGCGCCTTCGTTGCCTAAGGGGCCGGTAGGTCCCTTGACCCAGTCATTGTGGGCAGTGAACAAATGCAAAGCGGCATAAATATCGCAATGCAAGTCGAGGACGTAGTCAGCGTCTGTGCTGAGTTTTTGCATTTCAACGCGCAGTGTTTGCAGTTCATTGGCGGGCTTCATTTCGTTCAAAGCTTCTAGCGCAGCCTTGCGAATCATTATCACATTGGCTTCCGGGTTGGGGCCAATTTTTTTCCAGACCTTCTGAGCCACGGGTTCTGACACATCAATCCAATTGCGATTGAAGTTTTCATTGCTAAGGAAGTTGTAGCGGCCGGCATGGGAATTGCCTATCAGTTGTGACTGGCCGATGGGATTGACCGTTGGCACCAAAATGATCTCGCCCTTGATCAAGCCCTTTTTGTCCGCCTCGGACAGCATGGGCATCAAATGGTGAAGCGCCATGGTGCCAGGCATTTCGTTGGCATGGATGGCCGCTTGCATGTAGACCTTGGGCCGTGCACCAGATTTGCCAAAACTGAGCACGGAAACAGTGCGGTGGGTGCCAGGGGTCATGCTGGGAAGTTGAACGGTTTTTGTCTTAATGGCCATGGGGGATCCTTTTTTGAATCAGAAGTCGAATGAAATTAGTTTATGCGCATTCTGTCTAATGCAAAACCCTAATGTTTGATTTATAGATTAGAGTTAGTGTCTGAGATGTTTTTATGACTGTCTATTTAAATTTTCAGGAGAGCACTATGAATGAGAGTGAAATTCGCGGTCTGATTGACCAAGTTCGCGACAATGGCATCAGCCGTAAACAGTTCATTCGCCACATGATTGGCGCTGGATTGACTGTACCCATGGCAGCTCAAATGCTGCTCACATCAGGTTTGGCTCAAGCGCAAACGGCATCTAATTACAAGCCTACCAAGCGTGGCGGCGGCGGCCCCCTTAAAGTGCTCTGGTGGCAAGGTGCCACTTTGCTTCAGCCCCACTTCGCCAGTGGTACCAAAGACCAAGAAGGCTCACGTATTTTCTATGAACCTTTGGGTGCGTGGGATGCAGATGGCAACTTAGTGACCATCTTGGCGGCAGAAGTGCCCTCTTTGGCCAACGGTGGCGTATCTAGGGATGGCAAATCCATTACTTGGAAACTCAAAAGAAATGTTCAATGGCACGACGGTGTTGCATTCACTGCCGATGACGTTGTTTTCACGGCTGCTTATGCGGCCGACCCCGCCACTTCTGCTTACACCAGTGGCTCTTACAAAGATGTGAAGGTCACCAAGGTAGACAGCCATACTGTCAAGGTTGAGTATCAGAAGCCTTCGCCATTCTGGGCAGATCCGTTTGTGAGTGCCGCTGGCATGATCATTCCTAAGCACATTTTTGAAGCATTCAAGGGAGCTACATCTCGCGATGCACCTGCCAACCTCAAGCCTGTTGGCACCGGCCCGTACAAGTTTGTTGATTTCAAACCGGGTGACATGTTGCGCGGCGCGATCAATACCAACTACCACGAAGCCAATCGGCCTTACTTCGACACCATTGAAATGAAGGGCGGCGGTGATGCCGTGTCAGCCGCGCGCGCTGTTTTGCAAACGGGTGAGTACGATTACGCTTGGAATTTGCAAGTCGAAGACGAGCTTCTCATTCGATTAGAGCAAGGCGGCAAAGGCAAAACCAGCATTGTGCCTGGCGGTAACATTGAGTTCATTCAGCTGAACATGACCGATCCTTGGACAGAAACAGATGGCGAGCGTTCGCATCCCAAATCCAAGCACCCCATCTTGTCGGAATTTGCAGTTCGTCAAGCCATCAGTTTGTGTGTAGACCGCGACGGTGTGCAAAAGTTCATCTACGGCCGTACCGGTATTGCGACTGCCAATTTTTTGAACAATCCACAGCGCTTTGTTTCTAAAAATACAAAATTTGAGTTCAACCCCGACAAGGCAGCCCAAGTGCTAGAGGCGGCGGGTTGGAAAAAGGGCTCCGATGGCATCCGCGAAAAAGGTGGCAAAAAACTCAAATTGGTTTTCCAAACTTCGATCAATGGACCGCGTCAGAAAACCCAGCAAATTATCAAGCAGGCTGCACAAAAGGCTGGCATTGACATGGAGTTGAAAGCCGTGCCTGCATCGGTCTACTTCTCTTCAGATCCGGCCAATCCAGACACCTATACCAAGCTCTATGTCGACATGCAAATGTTCACCACCACCATGCCTCAACCCGATCCTGAGGTGTTCATGAACCAGTACCTCAGCACTGAGTTTGCCAGCAAAGCCAACAAATGGTTGGGCCGAAATTCCACACGCTACAGCAACCCTGAATATGACAAAGCGTATTTGGCTGCCCAATCCGAAATGGACCCTGCCAAGCGTGCGGCTTTGTTTGTCCGGATGAACGACATGCCCATCAACGACATTGTCATCATCCCTGTGGTGTATCGCCCCCGGACCTCTGCCGCAGTCAACAACTTGGTTGCGCCTTTGTCGGGCTGGGACAATGACTTGTGGCTGTTGAAAGACTGGTACAAGACCTCTTAAACAAGTTCTATGTTCCGTTACGTCCTTAGGCGATTGATGATCGCCGTGCCCAGTCTTTTGGGCATCAGCTTGGTGTTGTTTTCTATTTTGGCGCTGGCGCCAGGAGACCCGTTTTCTGAGTTGGTCTCCAACCCCAACATTCCAGCCGAAGTGGCCTTGGCCTTAAGGGCCAAGTTTGGTTTGGATGACCCTCTCATGGTTCGCTACTGGAACTGGCTCACCGCCATGGTCCAGGGCGACTGGGGTTACTCCTTCATCAGCCGCATCAATGTCGAAACACTCATCATGCAGCGCATTCCAGTCACCTTGTTGGTGATCGGCTCGTCGCAGGTGTTGGCACTTTGCATCGCTATTCCGGTGGGCGTGTATGCAGCCACAAGGCCTTACTCTTTGTTTGATCAAATTGCCAGCACGCTGGCGTTTATTGGTTTTTCGTTGCCCACCTTCTTCACGGGTATTTTGCTCATTTTGTTTTTCAGCATTCACCTTGACTGGTTGCCGTTTGTTTACAGAGCAGACATTCCAGATACCGGCTGGCGCTTTTTCTGGGAGCACTTTAAGCAAATGATCATGCCGGTCACGGTACTGGGTTTGTTTCAAGCAGGTGCCTGGACACGCTATGTGCGCTCGGCAGTGCTCGATGTCATTCGCTTGGACTACGTCACCACGGCACGCTCCAAAGGCTTGTCAGAAAAAGTAGTCATTACCAAGCACGTTTTGCGCAATGCCCTCATTCCCGTTGTAACCTTGGTCGCGCTTCAAATGCCCGCCATTTTTGGCGGTGCCATTGTCACGGAGCAAATTTTCCGGGTGCCTGGCATTGGTTCGCTCATCATCAGTTCCATGTTGGCCAATGACACGCCGGTGGTCATGGCTGTGACGTTTGTGTTCTCTTCCTTGGTGATCGCTTGTAATCTTTTAGCAGATATTTTGTATGGCTGGCTCGACCCTCGCATCTCCTTCAACTGACAACAAGGCCTTGGTGGCCAAGTCGTCAGCGCAGTCGCCAGGACGGGAGTCATGGCGCCGGTTTAAACGCCACAAACTGGCCGTTGTCTGCACCATTGTTTTAAGCTTCATTGTGTTGGCTGTTTTGCTGGGCCCTTTTCTTTGGCGAGTGCCCATCAATGAAATTGATTTCATGTCTCGCATGCAAGGCCCATCTTGGTCCCATCCTCTGGGCACCGATGATCTGGGTCAAGACATCTTGGCTCGCGTGCTTTACGGAGGCCGAATTTCCTTGGCTGTAGGTTTGGCCGCCATGCTGATTGCCATCAGTGTGGGCGTGGTTGTAGGCGCAGTGGCAGGCATGTCCAAGGGACCAGTTGATGTTTTCCTAATGTGGATCACAGACTTGTTCTTGTCCTTGCCACAATTGCCTTTGTTGCTCTTGATTTTCTATTTGTTCAACGACACCTTGAAAAAATTAGTGGGCCCCGAGGCAGGTGTTTTTATTTTGGTTGTAGCCGTGATTGGGGGCTTGCGCTGGATGCCTGTGGCCCGATTGGTCAGGGCCCAATTTCTGACATTGCGTGAAAAAGAGTTTGTGGAAGCAGCGCGTGCTTTGGGGGCCAGCCCATGGCGTCAAGTCACCGTGCATATCTTGCCCAATGCCATGGGCCCAGTCATTGTGGCAGCCACCATCGATGTGGCTGCGGCCATCATTGCAGAATCTACGCTGTCATTTTTAGGGCTTGGATTTCCACCCGACATTCCTACCTGGGGTCGCATTTTGTTCGATGCCAAAGATCACATGGATGTGGCGGTTCACTGGGCCTTATTTCCTGGCGCCTTGATCTTCATCACTGTGCTCACCATCAATTACATTGGCGACGGCTTGCGGGATGCCTATGATCCTCGCCGCGTGCTTTAAAGAGATTTCTGGATGTCCACCAACCCCTTGTTGAAAGTTAAAGACCTTCAAGTTCACTTTGACACCGATGACGGTGTGTTGCATGCGGTCGATGGCGTTAACTTTCACATCGACCGAAGCGAGACGCTGGGCGTGGTGGGTGAGTCGGGCTGCGGTAAAAGTGTGACCGCCATGACCATCATGAAACTCTTGGCCATGCCGCCTGGACGCATCGCCAATGGTCAGATATGGTTCGAGGGTACAGACTTGGTGCAAGCGGATGCGCAAACCATGCGCAATCTGCGGGCCAAAGAAATTGCCATGATTTTTCAAGAGCCCATGACTTCACTCAACCCGGTTTTGAGTGTGGGTGAGCAAATTGCCGAGACACTCAGGCTGCACGAAGGCCTGACACCCAAGCAGGCAATGGCCAAGGCCAGTGACATGTTGGGGCTGGTCAATATTCCCAAGCCAGCACAACGAGTCAATGACTACCCCCATCAGTTCTCTGGTGGCATGCGCCAGAGGGTGATGATTGCCATGGCCTTGTCTTGCAAACCCAAATTACTCATTGCCGATGAGCCCACTACCGCCTTGGACGTGACCATTCAAGCGCAAATTTTGGATTTGCTGAACGAGCTTAAATCTCAAATGGGCATGTCCATCATGCTGATCACCCACGCCATGGGCGTGGTGGCCGAAACGGCTCAGCGGGTGGTGGTCATGTATGCAGGCCGAGTGGTCGAAGAGGCCAGTGTCGAAAAATTATTTGCTTCTCCTGCCCACCCCTATACCAAAGGTCTGATTCGGTCCATTCCGCGCATAGATTTTGACAGCGACCACAAACAACGGCTTGAAGCCATTCCTGGCTCTGTTCCAAAATTGATCAATCCGCCAAGGGGTTGTCGTTTTGCGCCGCGCTGCCAATACGCCAGCGATCGTTGTACTCAAGAAATGCCAGAAATTCGTGAAATTTCGACTGGCCATTCAGTGGCTTGCCACTTCTCTCTCTAACTCAAATGTCAGATAAGCATTCAATGTCTTCCAGTTCTACACCGCTATTAGAAGTCAAAGGGCTGACCAAATACTTTCCAGTCAAAGGCGGTATTTTTGGGCGTGCAGTTGACCGTGTGCATGCCGTTGACGGTGTGAGCTTTGACATCGCTGCGGGTGAAACTTTGGGCATGGTGGGGGAATCAGGCTGTGGCAAATCGACCACTGGGCGCTGCATCCTTAGATTGATTGAGCCAACTTCTGGCGAAGTGAAATTCAAGGGTCAAAACGTCACAGCCATGGGCTCTGATACCTTGCGTGAAATTCGCCGTGACATGCAAATTATTTTTCAAGATCCTTTTGCATCTCTGAATCCGCGCATGACCGTTGAGGCCATCATTGGCGAGGCCTTGACCATTCACAAACTTACGCCTACGCCTGAAAGCTATCGTGCACGCATTGTTGATCTTTTAGAAACCGTTGGCTTGAACGCAGATCACATGAAACGTTTTCCACACGAGTTTTCGGGTGGACAACGGCAGCGCATTGGTATTGCTCGGGCCTTGGCGGTGTCTCCTAAATTGATTGTGTGCGATGAGCCTGTTTCGGCGCTTGATGTGTCTATTCAGGCCCAGGTCATCAACTTGCTTGAAGACTTACAAGCCAAGATGGGGTTGACCTATTTGTTCATTGCCCATGACTTGTCGGTGGTTGAGCACATCAGCAATCGCGTTGCCGTAATGTATTTGGGCCGCATTGTCGAAATTGCGCCTTCACGTCAGTTGTACACACAACCTAAACACCCCTACACGGAGGCCTTGCTTTCTGCGGTGCCTATTCCAGATCCTAGCGCCAAGAAAAAACGCATTGTTTTGACGGGCGATGTCCCCAATCCCGTGAACCGGCCCAGTGGTTGTCACTTTCACCCTCGGTGCCCCAAGGCCACTGAACGTTGCCGCATTGAAGAACCTGTTTTGAAATCGGTCGGCGACCAGCACCAAGCCGCCTGTCATTTAAACGATTGAATTTTTGACGCACAATGCGTCTACTTCAAAAGGATCCCAATATGTTGAATTGGATTGATCAGCGCCTACCGCTGCGCTTCCTGGCGTTCTTTGCCATTGTGGTCCTGTGGGTATTGTCGGCATTGCAATTGGTGGTTGGACAAGCGAGCATTTTGTGGGTCTTGCTTTTATCGGCATTGGTCCTTGTCGGTATCAGTGATTTGCAGCAAACCCATCACGCTATTTTGCGCAACTATCCGATCATTGGCCATCTGCGATTTTTACTCGAGTTCATTCGACCCGAACTGCGTCAGTATTTCATTGAAAGTGACAACGAGGCCGTCCCATTTTCCAGATCGCAACGCTCTTTGGTCTATGCCAGGGCAAAGGGCGAATCAGACAAGAGGCCCTTCGGTACGCAAATTGATGTTCGAGAAGTGGGTTATGAGTGGTTAACTCATTCAATCAGCCCATCAGTCATTGAGTCGCATAACTTCAAAGTGTCTGTTGGCGGCCCGCAATGCAAACACCCTTATGACATCAGTTTGTTCAATGTCTCTGCCATGAGTTTTGGTGCTTTGAGCGCCAATGCCATCATGGCACTGAACTTGGGTGCCAAGAAGGGCGGCTTTGCCCATGACACGGGTGAGGGGTCTATCTCTAGGTACCACCGTGAACACGGCGGCGATCTGATCTGGGAAATTGGTTCTGGTTATTTTGGTTGCCGCAATGAAGATGGCACCTTCAGCGCTGAGCGCTTTGTTCAAAATGCCATGTCACCTCAAGTCAAAATGATTGAGATTAAATTGAGCCAGGGTGCAAAGCCTGGCCATGGTGGCGTTTTACCCGGACCCAAAGTAACGCCCGAAATTGCTGAGGCCAGGGGCGTGCCTGTGGGTGTTGACTGCGTTTCACCCGCGGCACACAGCAGCTTTTCAAATCCCATCGAGCTTTTGCAATTTGTGCAAAAGTTAAGAGAATTGTGTGAGGGTAAACCGGTTGGTTTTAAATTGTGCATTGGCCACCCATGGGAGTGGTTTGGCATTGCCAAGGCCATGCAGAAAACAGGCATCTATCCGGACTTCATTGTGGTCGATGGTTCTGAGGGAGGCACAGGTGCCGCTCCTGTTGAATTTACCGACCACATGGGCATGCCCATGCTTGAAGGCTTGCGTTTGGTGCACAACACTTTGGTTGGCTTGAAACTGCGCAAGCAAATTCGTTTGGGTGCCAGCGGCAAGATCATCAGCGGGTTTGATGTCATGCGAACCTTGGCTTTGGGGGCCGATTGGTGTAACAGTGCCAGAGGGTTTATGTTTGCCTTGGGCTGTATTCAAGCGCAAACCTGCCATACCGGCAATTGCCCTACAGGTGTGACCACGCAAGATCCGAAACGTCAGGTGGCTTTGGTTGTACCCAGCAAAGCCGATCGCGTGAGAAATTTTCACCGTCAAACTTTGGAGTCTGTTCAAGAAATGCTTCAAGCCACTGGGCTAAATGCCCCCTCGGATCTGCGCCTTAACCACATCATGCGCCGCGTTAGCGAACACGAGGTCCAAAACTTATCCGACTTGATGTTGAGTGTGAAGGGGGGTGCTTTGCTTGAGCCCCAAGACTTGGAAGGCTTGTTTGCTAAATACTGGCAGGCAGCCAGTCCCGACAGTTTTCAGTTGTCGACGACCTCGAATTAAAGCCTTTTGTGCCTGCAAATGGTGGGTGCTCTGTGCGAGTGCCTCACAGGCTTTGATGGCTGTTCAGATAAACTGAACCCATCTCCAATTTCTTGGTATTTCTCCTATGTCACTCCTTAATTTGTCGATCGCCACCACTGACTACGATCATTTTCGAGACATTCGCTTGGGCTTCGTGAAACCAGAGGGCATTGATTTAAATTGGCTCAATTTAGGTCATCACGAGTGTTTTGCAAGATTCACGGCCAATCGTGAGTTCGATATTTCTGAATTGTCTTTCGCCAAGTTCACCACACAAGTCACGCGGCCAGACAGCGACATCATTGGCTTGCCCATTGTGTGTTCGCGTCTGTTTAGATTCAGCTCCTTTTATGTGAATAAAAAATCTGGCATCAAGTCCGCCCAAGACCTGATTGGTAAAAAAGTAGGATCGCCAGAGTGGGCACATTCAGCCGCGGTGTACATGCGCGGATGGCTTCACAACGACATGGGTGTGAAGTTACAAGATGTGCACTGGTACCAAGCAGGTGCTAACGCGCCAGGCCGCGAAGAGAAGGTGGAAATTACTTTGCCAGAGGGCGTGAAGCTAACGCGTGTTGCCAATAAATCTTTAAGCGAGATGCTGGCTTCAGGTGAAATTGATTGCGCCATCATTGCGCGACCGCCAACTTGTTTCTTAGAAGGCCATCCTGATGTGGTTCGACTCTTCCCCGATTTTTTAGACATGGAAGACGAGTTCTTTGCCCGCACCAAAGTCTGGCCCATCATGCACATCATTGCAATGAAGAAGAGTGTGGTGGATGAAAATCCTTGGGTGCCGCGCAATTTGTTTAACGCTTTCCAAGAATCAAAGCGCCGTAGCATTGACCGCCTAATGGACCCTGCTGTGTCGCGATACCCCTTGCCGTGGTTGGCAACCTATGCTCGCAAAATGCGCGACAAATTTGAAGGCGATACGTTTCCGTATGGCATTGAAGAGAACCGCCCCACTTGGGAGTTGATGGCCAAGTACACGTTTCAACAAGGCATTGCGCACCGCGAATTTACGCCTGAGGAAATTTTCCCCCAGGGCATGATGACCAAAGTTGTGATTTAAACCTGAGAACGCGCCATGTCAAACAACTTAGAGCTTAAGCAAGAATTGGTCGACTGCATTCGCATGTTGGAATCGCAAGACATCATCGACTACAACGGACACGCTAGCATTTTGTTGCCCAATAACACCATGCTGATCAACATCGGTTCGTGCCAGCGCAGTCAACTTACAGTGAATGATATTTGCACCATTGACATGGAAGGCCAAGTTATTGAAGGTGCTGGCAAGCCACCTTTGGAGTTTCACTTGCATGCAGGCATTTACAGGGTTCGCCCTGATGTCAAAGCGGTTGTGCATGCGCACCCCAAATGGTCGACTTACCTCACCATGGCGGGCAAATCCTACTTGCCTGTTTATGGCCAGGGCTCACTGGTCTATCCTGTGCCCTTGTTAGATTCACCCAATTCCATCAACAACAAACCCATGGCTGACCGCTTGGCGGCAACATTGTCAGACCGGTCTGCGGCGCTGATGAAGTCGCATGGTGCTGTCACTGTGGGTCAAACCATCCGTGAGGCATTTGTGTTGGCCAACTACATGGAAGAGAATGCGCACCGCCAGTACATGGCGATGCAACTTGGCACACCTTATTCATTCAGCGAGCACGAAATTCAGATGTGCAAAGAGAAACTTTGGAATGAAGTTTTGTTCCAAAGATGCTGGGACCATTTCAAGGCCAAGCTGGGCGCTTGATTTAGATCAAGCTTTGCTCTAAAAGTTTTCGCAGCTCAGGGGTCACTTTGGGTTCAATGCCGAACCATGCTTTCCAACCCAAGGGGCCCTGGTGCAAAAGCATGCCCAGGCCATTCAAAGTTGCATTGCCGCGCATTCTGGCTTGCGCTAAAAAGGGTGTTTCAAGCGGCGTGTAAACAATGTCTGTGACCAAAGCATCGGTGGGTAACAGGTCGAGTTGAATGTCCAGTGCAGTTTGACCCATCATGCCTTGGCTGGTGGTATTGACCACCATGGCAGCACCTTGCATGAGGTCGGCACGGTCTGTCCACGGGTAGGCCTTGATGGGTTGGCCCAGTTCAGACATGAGGTTTTGGGCCCGTTCCAAATTACGATTCACCAAGCGAATTTTTGTTGCGCCTTCTTGAATGAGCCCTTGGCAAACGGCTCTTGAGCCGCCTCCAGCGCCAATTACCACCACAGGGCCACGGTTGGCTTGCCATTCAGGTTGAAACTCTTTGACGTTGCGTATGAAGCCCGCAGCGTCATTGTTGCTGCCAACCAAGCGGCCATCCTCTTTGACAGCCACACAGCTGATGGCGCCCATCTTTTGAGCCACGCTATCAACCTCATCAACCATCTGCAGCGCTTTTTGCTTGTGGGGAATGGTGAGGTTGCAGCCAGCGAAGCCTAGAGCATGCAAGCCGCGCAATGCGGCTTCCAAGTTGTCAGGTTGAACGGCCAGGGGAACATAGACCCCTTTGAGCTTTTCTTGTGCAAACCAGTGGTTGTGCATCAAGGGAGAGCGAGAGTGCATCACGGGCCAGCCCATGACACCCGCCATTAAAAATCGATCTTGTAGGTTCATGGGGTGTACTATACTCAAACTCCATTTGTATGGGGCAAGGAACTGTGTCAATACCATGCTCTTTAAATTCAAATCCAAAGTCACTGGCGATCTGATCATGTTGGAGCCAGATGCCAAGCGTCTGCTCAAAATCATGGGCCGCGAAGATCAGATCAAAGGTATTTTTCTGGCAGATCAGCTGTCTGCTGCTATTGATGCGCTTGAGTCGGCAGTTTCCCAAGAAGAAGTCGAGGGCATGAAAGATCCCAAGCAAATCAGTTTGCGTCAGCGCAGCATGCCTATGCTCAAGATGTTAAATCAATGCCTTAAGCAATCTGCAGACGTGGTTTGGGGCGTTTGACGATTTAGAAACTGCTTGTTTTTCTGTCTATTTAGAAAACAATGGCCCCGACAATTTAAAGCCAGCTTGAATATTGCGTTTTGCAAACCAGCCTTGGTTCATTTCAAGTACAAACCGAACGGGCTTCTTTGAGCAGTGTGAGTCATCGTTCATGGGCTTCATGTCGGCCAAGTTGACAATGCTGCCGTCATCTAATACAAATGCTGCCGTCAGTGGCAATAGCGTATTGCGCATCCAAAAACACTGGACAGCAGGCTGATCAAAAACAAAGAGCATGCCTTCGTTTTGTGGCATTTCCTTGCGCCACATGAGCCCTATTTGCCGCTGTTCAAAGTCTTGTGCCAACTGCACTTGAATTAAATGCATGCCCGCATTCAAAGTAGTTCGTTGGAGTTGGGTTTGCGGCATACCCTGTGCGCCTGCAGACAATGCAAAGGAAAAAGACAAAAGACATCCGACTAAGCATTTCCAAGCTTGGTGGTCAGAGCCAAAAGGAGGTCGAAAAAGGTGGTTCATGGGGTTGCCAAAGAGGAGGTCAGATCAACGGGATTGTGACTGATTTTGTCCTAGAATGATTTAACGGAGATTCACTTCATGTACCAACACATTCAAGTTCCAGCACAAGGCAAAAAAATCACGGTCAATGCTGATCAGACATTGAATGTACCAGTCAATCCAATCATTCCCTTCATTGAGGGCGATGGCACCGGCATTGACATTACGCCAGTTATGATGCGGGTGGTGAATGAAGCGGTTCAAAAAGCCTATCAAGGTCAACGCCTTATTCACTGGATGGAAGTCTTTGCGGGTCAAAAGGCGACACAGCTTTATGGCCCTGATGTTTATTTGCCTGCCGAAACTTTGGCGGCTTTGAAAGAATACGTTGTTTCAATCAAAGGCCCTTTGAGTGCGCCAACCACCGGCCATATTCGGTCGCTCAATGTGGCCATCCGCCAAGAATTGGACCTTTACGCTTGTTTAAGACCCTTGCGATATTTCAAAGGAGTGCCATCACCCGTTCGTGAGCCAGAGAAAACCAATATTGCTCTTTTTCGAGAAAACTCTGAAGATATTTATGCCGGCATTGAATATGCTGCGAAGAGCGAATCGGCTCAAAAGCTCATTGCTTTTTTAACCAATGAGTTGGGTGCTAGTACTATTCGTTTTCCGAATACCTCAGGTATTGGCATCAAACCTGTTTCTAGCGAAGGCACACAGCGTCTCATGCGCAAGGCCATTCAATACGCCATCGATCACGACAAACCCAGTGTCACCATTGTGCACAAGGGAAGCATCATGAAGTACACGGAAGGCGCGTTTCGCGATTGGGCTTACCAACTGGCTCAGGCAGAGTTTGCAGCAAAACTCATTGATGACGGCCCTTGGTGTCTTATTCAAAATCCTAAGACTGGCAAGAACATCACTGTCAAAGACATCGCCATGGATGCGTTCTTGCAGCAAATCCTCATGCGCCCTCAAGAGTTTTCGGTGGTGGCAACTTTGAATTTAAATGGCGACTACATCTCAGATGCCGTGTCTGCGCAAATCGGGGGTATTGGTATTGCGCCAGGCGCCAACATGTCGGACAGCGTGGCTTGCTTTGAGGCCACTGTGGATGCACTGGCCAAGTTTGCAGGCAAGGACTACGTCAACCCTGGTTCTGAAATTTTGTCAGCAGAAATGATGCTTCGTTATATGGGTTGGTCAGAGGCGGCTGACATCATCATTCGAGCCATGGAAGAAGCCATTCAAAGCAAACGTGTCACCCATGATTTTGCAAAGCTCATGGAGGGCGCGTCTCAAGTGAGTTGCTCCGGATTTGGTCAAGTTGTGATTGATTTCATGTGATGTCGCCTTTGTCAGCTGAAACACTTGCCTGACATGTACGAAGAAAATCAAAACTTCGTGCCTGAATCCTTCATGATGTTATACGTCAAGGCGGGTCAGTACAAACCCAGTTTGCCGCGCAGTGAGTTAACGCAACGCTATGAGTTGTGTGAAGACATGGCCAACTTGTTAATGGACACGGTCAGCACTCAGCAATTTCAGCTTGGCATTGCAGAAAACGATGCCCTTGAAAAATGTTGGCAGGGCTTGATCGCTGAGCCCTCTATGGTCAATCCTGAGGAAGCATTTTGGGTGGTTTGCCGATTGGCTGAACTGTTGTCTTGGCCCATCCCTGAATCGCATTGGAATTAGTTGGCAAGTAGCACTTCTCTGCCTGATTCGGCAGACTCTATGGCGGCCTGACAAATTCGCAAGTTCTCTAGGCCCCAATCGCCGCTGTGCCAGTGTGAGCCCTTTCCACGCCAAGTTTGTTCAAGCTCTGCCAAGACCAAATCTCTTGGGCTTTGATGCGATGGCAAGTGGATTTCAGTTTGCCCTGATGCATTGCAAACCATCAAGCCCTGAGGGGTTTGCCGAATATCCCCCTGACTGCCACTGACCACAGTCAGTCCAAAATGGGGCTGATAGGGCGCTTCAGCCGGTATGGCGTCAAGGGCCCGTTTTTGCTTTGCTGCCAGCTCTTGCGCAGCCGATTGGGGTGCTTGGTTGGCGTTGTACCACTTCCGGCTATCTGCGGTTTGTCTGTATCCCCATTCGGAAATATGCTGCGTGAAGTCCATGCTCGATATGCCACCGTACCCGTTGTAAATGGCCGTTGCGGCTGCACCATTTTCAAAATCCAAATAAATGGCATGGGCGCCCACAGTGTTTCGTTTGGGATCGGTGTTAAATAGCTTGGCCTTCACTGTCTTGACGGGTGAATGACACAAGGCCCGCAAAATATCAATTTGATGTGCGCCTTGACGAAACAGCACGCCTCCGCCCAATTTGGAATCTAACTCTTCGGGTCTGCGTGGCCGATACACCCAGTCAGTGAAACACCAGTTATTGACCATGCTCACCGTGCCTATTTCGCCACGATCAATGATTTGCTTCATGGCCTGTATGGGCGCATCAAAACTGTGCGAATGACCCACAGTCAAGTGCCGATGGCATTGGCGTGAGGCTTGCACCATGGCGATGCCTTCTGCAACATTGCAAGCCATTGGTTTTTCAACTAAAACATGCCAGCCGTTTTCTAAACAGGCGATGGCTTGTTGTGAATGCAGTGGGGTAGGCGTTGCCAGGTAGACGCCATCGAGCTGAGAGATTGTTTTGAGTTTCGATAATTCGTGAAAAACGGGAACGCCTAAAAGTCGGGCAGCTTTTTGAACTTCGGGATGCGGCTCAACCACCGCTACCAACAGAAAGGATGAATTGGCCTGAAGGGCTGGAATGATCGCCTGCGCAGCTGCGCCGAATCCAACGACGGCAATTTGAAGAGGCTTGTCTATGGCCACGGCCTAAGTCATCCGCATTTATTTGGTCTTTTTAACGACGTTTTCTTCAAACATCTTGAACCACTTGGCCTGTTGGTCTAAAGCCATGGCGGGGTCGATGAAATTGAGAGGCACCTTTGGAAAAGGCAACTCGTATTTTTTGCTTGCCGGCACAAATTTCAAATCATGAAGTTGCTTTTGACCGTCGCTCAGCATGTAGTCATAGAACAAAAGTGCAGCATGCGGATTGGGAGATTTTTTCAGCATGGCGATGGTGCTGGGTTGTGCCATCAAGGGTTGCAAAGCCAATCCTTCAACAGGTGCACCCTTTTGTTTCAATTGCTCGGGGTTCCAGCTGTAAACAGTGAGTGCCAAGGGAACTTCACCGGAAGAGACCATCATGGTTAACAGCGAATGACCTTTTCTGTTGGAAATGCCATTGGTGCCAGCAATGTTCGCGAACAATTTTTGTCCTTCGTCTTCCCCCATTTTGGCCATCAAGGCACCAAACCACGCGTGGTTGTTGCCCTCAATCCCCAGTTGACCTTTCCACTTCGGATCAAGTAAATCCTTGTAGGTTTTGGGGAGGTCTTCTTTCTTAATTTTTTCGGTGTTGTAGGCGGCAGTCCAAATGTCAATGGTGATACCGACCCATTGTTTGTGAGACGGTATAGCCTGTGCTAACAAATCAGCTTGATAGGGCGAAAAGACTTCTTGCAGCAATTTTTCTCTGAACGCAGCTTCATTTTCTGGCGCGTTGTTTTGGACAATGTCGACATCAAACTTATTGCCCCGATTTTCACTGGTGACACGCTGGAGAACAGCCTCAGAACCTGCGCGCCAAGATTTGATTTTGATGCCGTACTTCTTACCGAAATCATTCATGATGGTGGTGAGAGCAGGGTACACGTGGTAGACCACCAAACTGCCTTCTTTTTTGGCGCCTTCAATGAGTCTGGCGGTTCGGTCTGCACCTTGGTAGTTTGCCAGTTCTTGAATGGAAAGGGGCTTGCTTGCGTCCACTGTTTGGGCTTGTGAAAGACAGCAAGTGAGTGCCAAACAAACTGTGCTCAAAAGGGTATTGAAGGTGCGCATCGGAGGGTTCCTATTCGGAGTTGCAGAGTCAATTAGCAGAGTTAAAACGAGGTCGGTTATCAGGATGCCATATTTCGGATGGCACGTCTTCTCAGATATTCAAAATTAATAACATATTGCTCAGGCCTTGTAATGTCATGGTGCAACTTGTGAACTTGCTCGGACGTGAACTTTTCACCGATGCCGCCAGCCGCCATGGTGGCCAGCTGTATTTGGCAGGCATTGTCTAGCATGATGGCCAATATGGTAGCTTCTTCCACGTTCTGGCCCACAATGGCGGCGCCATGGTTTCGCATTAGAACGGCTTTGCAGGAACCCAATGCTTTGGCAACACCTCGGCCAAGATCTTGTGTGCGAATGAGGTCAATGGCGTCGTTAAAATAGGGCAGGCCATCTGCAAAGGCAACCGCAGGTTGGCTAATGGGTTCTAAAGCCTGACTGGTTGCAGACAGCGCAACGGCATAGGTGGGGTGCGTGTGAATGACACTGTTCACTTCTGGTCTGGCTTTGTAAATTTCGGAGTGAATGTAAACCTCACTGTGCTTGCGTCCACCACCGCCTACTTTTTCACCCTCAAGGTTGCACATCACAATGTTTTCAAGTGTGATTTCATCAAACCCATAGCTGTGTGGTTTCATGATGAAGTGAGTGGGGTCGTCAGGTAAACGAATGGAGACATGGCCGCGGGTTAAGTCGCCTTGACCTGCGTTTTCCAAAATATGGCCTGCATCGATCAGTCTTTGTTTGAGCTCATTGATTTGCATGGTGCTTACTTGGCTGTGTGGAGGTGAGGTTCAAACAACTTCGACAAGTCGTTGGCGATGGGAGAATACTTGGCGTGCGTTCGCATCATGAAACTGGTGAAGCCATCGCTGTTGTGGTGTTTCTTTTTCTCATTGGGCAGGTCAATGCGTTCATTGCGAGCGCTGTCGCGCATGATGCCCATCGGATCGATGCCTGCTTGAACCTTTTGCATTTCGCGTTTCAAAATGCGACGGTACATCACAATGCCTTTGTCCGTGGCTCCCAAATTTTCCAATGATCGATCGGCAATGGCGCCTTGAGAAATCCAGGCCATCATGTCTTGCCCATCCACGTTGTCGACGATGAACTCTCCCTTGTCATCCATAAAGGGAACCTCGTAGGTGTGTACTTTTTCTAAAAGGTGCTTAGGCACTTCCACACCATGGGGCGGTACATAAGCGTTGAACCAAAGGTGCATGGTGTGCGTATCGTCTACGGGCACCCGCATTTGAAATGAGTAATAGCGTGACTTCTCATCGCCATTGCCAACCGCCAGCATGTTTGGAAACACAATAGGGTGTCCCACTTTCCAGTCGTCGCCGTCTTCCGAATGGCCTTCTAATAACCTGTGCTTGGTCATACCATATTCAAACTCTTTGAAATCAATTTTCAAGTGGCGTGTACTGATGGCGACCTTGATACCCTCTTGCTCTTTTAAGAACTCGTAGTGGTGACCATGCAGCCATTCGGTGTGTACAGGGTCAAGTGAGTTTTCCATGATCTGCAGCCAATTGATCGGCAGGATGGTTCGCCCCATGATGCGAATGGTGCCTTGCGCCACAAAGCCATCCCAACGCGGCAGAAGCGGCTGAGGTTGCGGCCCCATGTAGGCAAACAGCATGCCACCCATTTCTTGGACTGGATAGGCATCGGTGCTGACCTTGTCTCTGAAGGCGCACTTGTCTTGCTCATTGGGTTGGTGAATGCACTTGCCTTGGGCGTTGTACTCCCAGCCGTGATATGGGCAGCGAATGCCATTTTCGGTGGGGATGCCGTGGGCAAAAGAGGCGCGGCGGTGAGGACACTGCTCGGCAATTAATCCTAGGCGTCCTTGTCGGTCTTTGAAAATCACCAAATCTTCGCCGAGCAATCTGACTCGCCGAGTCCATTTGCTCTCAAGGTCGACGGCGGCGCCAATCGGTTGCCAATAGCGACGCATGAGTTCGCCCATGGGCGTTCCTCGGCCAACTTCGGTCAGCAATTTATTTTGTTTGACGCTTTCCATTTGAAACCTTTAGAAATTGCGTTGGGCTATTATCTCTTGAGACGGGTCTTCTTGCCCTTGGCAGCGGCTTTGGACTTGCTCTTTGCAGGCAGTGCTTTGCGGCCCTCGTCTGCCATCACATGCTTAATTTCTGTGTTCATGGCGACATCTTTGCGACGCATTTTCGCAATTTCTTCACCCGTCACAAAGTAATCGCCCTGGACTGCGCGCTGTGCCATTTGTTCATTGCGTTCGCTCCAGTCACCCAGAGAATAACCAAACCAAGGGGATTCAGGTTTCAGTTGAGGCAAGCCCAACTCTTCCCAAATGGCCTTGGCGTTCTCCATGAATTCTTTTTTCGGCAATGCAATCGGTGGAAAATTATCTTTCAGGGTTGCATCAATCAGCAAGGAGGAGTCCATGCCATTGTTTCGAGGACTGCGTGGCCCGTGGCCAGGGTCGCGGTTTTGCAGAACTTGTAAATCAAGCGCAAAGTTGGCGCGATAACTCATGGCCCAAAGCAGTGCATCGGCATTGTCGGGGTCAATGTCGTCGTTTACTGCGATGACCATTTTGCCGCCAGAACGCAACAAGGAGGCGGCGCCATACAAAGCGCGCCAAACTTCGGTTTGCGGCATCTTTCGATCGACCACAATGGAGATCACCTTGCGCAAGTTGGTCAGCGGTTCGTGCATGACCACTTTTTTCACACCCTTGATGCCCATGGCCTTGCTCAAATGATTCAAGAAGACGGGTTCTAAAGCAACCCGTTTAATGAGGCTCGACTCTGAAGGGGTGACTTGGGAAATGATGGAGGTCAAAATGGCGTCTTTGCGGCGCGTAATGGCTGTGACTTCCATGTAGGCATTGAACTCTTGCAAATTCACATGACCATGAGACTCACCGAAGGGCGCCTCGGGCTCTAACCATTCTGTGTTGATAAAGCCTTCAATCACAATCTCAGCGTCTGCTGGAACCATGAGGTCAACAGTTTTGCATTTCACAACGTGAATGGGTGCGCCAGCAAGCCCACCCGCCACATGCAATTCATCGGTGTCTTCCGATAATTTTTGGGCAGAAGTAAAAGCTACGCAAGGTGGGCAACCCAAAATCACAGCGGCAGGCAAACGTTCGCCACGCGCTTTGGCTTTTTCCCAATGGGTGTAGATGCCGGGTTGGTTCTCAAGCGAAGGGTTCATGCCCAAGCGAGTAGGTGACTTAACTTGTCCCCGGTAGATGCCCATGTTTTGAATGCCAGTCTCTGGGTCTTTGGTAATGTACTGCGACAAAGTGGTGTAAGGTGCATTGTCCCAACCTGGTGTCGAGATGGGAATAGGCAAACCGTCAACGCCCTTGCCAGGCTTTAACAGGTCTTTGCCTTGTATGACAATTTCTTGGCAAGCAGCATCTTTAACAACTTTGGGTTTGATGGGGTTGGCAATGGCATGGCTCCAAGTTTTGCCAATGTCTGCAATTTCACAACCCATGCCGACGCTGTAAATTTTTCGGGTTGCGGCCAGTGCGCCTACAACAACTGGGATATCGTATTTTTTTCCTTTGCCGTTGACCACATTGGTAAACAGAAATGCTTTGCGGTCTGGTTCAGCAATACCACCTCGAAATTGCCAACGAACCAAGGGGTGAAGTTCAGTGTCTTTGTTGATGGGTCGATCAACGGTAATTAGAAGTCCCTGCTTGTCAAGTTCGGCCAAGTGCTCGTGAAGATCACGATAGCCTCGCTGCGCTGACGGCGAAGATTTAAAGGCCTTTGCGGTCTTGGCTGCTGTTGATTTGCTTGTTGTTGATTTTGTAGCGGGAGTCGTTTTTTTCATGTTGAATCCAAGTAATTATTTGGAGCTTGAGTTCTTGATAACGACTTCGTCAAATGATTTGGTCCATTTTCCAAAGTTGTCCATGGTGGTCACAGGGTCTATCACTTCAATCTTCATGTTGGGGTATGGGTTGGTAACTTTGGTGCTGGCAGGGTAGTAATGCAATGATGTCAATAATCGCTGCGTTTCATTTGACAGCATGTAGTCGTAAAAGAGCAAAGCGGCATTAGGGTGTTGCGCTTTTTGCGCAATGGACATGTTGAAGCCCTGAGCAACCACGGGATCAAGGGAAAACCAATCCACAGGTTTACCAGCCCTTTTGTCTTTTTCTGGCAAATCGATGTAGACCGTCAGTGCCAAAGGTACTTCACCGGCGATCACAAGGTTGTGCAGCAAGGAAGCGCCTAGGCGCGCAGACAAGCCATTTTTAGCCACCAATTCGCGGAAGTATTTGAGACCTTTTTCTTCGCCCATGACGCCGATCACTTTGCTGTACCACTCTTCTGCCTTGGATTCAATGCCTAACTTGCCTTTCCATTTAGGGTCTAGCAAGTCATTGAAAGACTTTGGAAGCTCTTCTTTCTTAATGAGTTGTGTGTTGTAAGAATGAACCGTCACATTCATGAAGACGGTGGCCCAGTTTTTATGAGGAGGTGATGCAATGGGTATCAGGTCCTTGGTCAAAGGCGATGTGACAGCTTGCAGAAGTTTTTCTCGGTACACAGCCTCCATCTCGCTGGCGGGCATCATGATGACATCGACCTCAGGCCTTCTGCCTGCCGCTTCGCGGATCACCCGCTGCGTGACATTGTTGCTGCCAGATCGCCACGATTTGACTTTGATGCCGTATTTGGCTTCAAAAGGGGCAATGATCAAAGGAAGATCTTGGGGCCGAAATGCTGTGTAAAGTGTGAGCGTGCCTTCCTTGGTGGCCGCTTCTAAAATCTTTTCTGCCCGGTCAGGCTTGTCGTATTGCATGAGGCTCATATTGGCAGGCATGGATGCGCCTGCAATGGCTGAGGCAGCTGTCGTTTGTGCCAGTGTGGTTTGCGCTGAAACCGAAACTGAAACAGACATTGCGGCCAAGCCTAGGAATGTCAAGTTTCGAAGGACTGCAAAACCACTTTGTGGCAAATCGCGACAATCGATGTCTAAAGTCATGGCATTTGTCCTAATCATTTTTTAAAATCAATGCATCCAACGCGAACCTGCCAACATGATGGCAGCGCCTAAAACAAAAGCTGGAAAAAGCCACCAAGCGGGCACCATTTTTTCTGGGCTTTGAGGCGAACTTTCTAGACGGGTAGCGGCTGATGTGATCACGCCCGAAGTTGGGGCCTCCTTGGGAACATCAGCCGTGACGGTCATCTGCTCAGTGGACTTGGGCCCTACAGCAATTTGGAATGCCTTGAAAAAATCGTCGGCCATTTTTTTAGCAACACTGTCAATCAGCCTAGAGCCTACTTGCGCCAATTTACCGCCAATTTGAGCCTTGGCTTCGTAACTTAAATCTGTGCCATTTGCTGCTTCTTTCAAAGTAACAGAAGCAGTTCCCTTGCCAAATCCGATGGCGCCACCTTGGCCTTCAAAATACATGACACAAGATTCGGGTACTTTGGCTTCTGATATTTTGAGCGAGCCTTGAAAACGTGCCTTTAAGGGGCCGATGGCTGTTTTGATAACGACTTTAAACTCTTCAGGCGACAGTTGCTCGACAGATTCGCAACCAGGTAAACATTCTTTCAAAATGAGCGGATCGTTGAGAGCGTCCCAAACTGTTTGACGCGGCGCTGAAATAAGTTGCTGGCCCAAAATTTCCATGTGCTTACTTTCTGTTGAACTGTGAAGGATGGGGCGCGCCGTTCAATGCGCTTTTTTCTTCATGGCAGCCGAGGTGTTGACCATGGAGTGCAAACTTCTGGCGTAGTCAATGGCACCTTGTTCGTCCATGCGGGGAGCCACTCGCAAATATTCTTTCAGACCCAAAATGGCAGGGCGCGGGCGGCTGAGCAAGGTGTCGCAAAAGCGTTTGACTTCAGCAGCCAGTTGGTCTTGTTGAACCACATTGCTGACAATGCCATAAGACTGCGCTTGAGTGGCACTGATGAAGTCTGCCGAGTAGGCCATGTACAAAATGGCATTGCGGTTCATGCGATCGTAAATGGCCGACATGACCATGGTGGGCATGACGTTGTGCGCAATTTCAGGAATGTTGAAGGTGGCTGTGTCGCTGGCAAATGACACATCACAAAGTGCTGCAATAGCTGTTCCAAAACCCATGCATTTGCCTTCGATCACGCCAATGACCGGTACCGTGCAACTGCGCAAAGCTTTGTAACTGTTAAATATTGAGTCGTATTCAGAACGGCGTGAGTAGGCTTCTGGTGAGGGCGGAAAATCTGCATCACGCACACGGCCTGTGCAAAAATCGGGGCCAACGCTGTTCAGAACTACACAGTCGGAATTTTCGTGTGCATTCAAAACGGCTTCAGACAAGGCTGCAGCCATGCTGTCAGAAACGCCATTGCCTTCAGCACGATTGAAGGTGACGCGCAAAATACGGCCATCTTGTTGAATTTTGATTTGATCGCTCATGCTTAACTTCCTGAGATGTGATGGTAAAAATGCCGCATCAGTGCTGCGTTGAATAATTGTGCTTGATCAATGTTGGGCAAATGCCCAGCCTTCGGAATGATTTCTAAATGCGATCCGTGAATTTTTTCTTGCATGGCTTGCATGGCTTGCGGAAGGGGGCCGTCGTTGGCACCCGCAATCAAAGTGGTCGGGACTTTGATTTGAGAGATACGATCTAAGTAGTTCAGGCCCTGGATGGCTCTTGCGCAACTTAAGAATCCGTTAACTTGTGTTTGAGAGATGGTGTCTTGAAATGCTTTTGCAGTTGCTGAATTCGCTGCAAGAAAAGGGGCGCCAAACCATCTTTCTGTGGTTGGAACAGCCAGGCTTTGACAGCCATCTTGTGAGGCACTTGCCATGCGATCGTTCCAAACATCACCCATTGGGGTGGGCATGTCGACCCGGCAATCACACAAGACCATGCTGAGCAATCGGTCTGAATGTTGAATGCCAAATCCAGCGCCGCTCATGCCGCCCAGAGACAGGCCAATGTAGTGTGCTTTATCAATGTGCAGGCCATCAAGCACGGCCAAACTGTCGGCCACCAAATCGTCCATGGTGCAACTCTGGGTCTGGCATTCAGATTGGCCATGGCCTCGGGTGTCTGCACAAATGGCACGCCATCCAGTGGCCGCCAACAAGCTGACTTGTTCACGCCACATCATGCTGGATGAAAGGATGGAGTGCGTCATCAAAACAGCAGGGCCGTCAGTGGGCCCCGAGACATGAACCGCAATTTTGCCAGCAGGTCCGGATAGCATGTGGGTGTGGGTTGTCATGTCAGTAGGCCCTTGTGATAAAAGTTTATGCCGGTGATTTGGCGTCGTTTAATGCAGTCCAGATTGCCTGAGGCGTCATGGGCAGATGGTCAATTTTGGCACCCTGTGTAGACAATGCGTCATTGACTGCACTGGCGATGACGGCTGGGCTGCCTAAATAGCCCGCTTCGCCAGAACCTTTTTGACCAAACTCAGTGAGGGGGGAGGGTGTGCAATGGTCAACGATGGTGATGGCAGGCACCTCTGCCGAAGATGGCAGCAAATAATCCATCAAGGTGCCCGCTAGAAGTTGTCCCTCTGGTGAGAAGGCAAATTTTTCCATCAAGGCGGCGCCCAGTCCGTGTGCAATGCCGCCGTAGGTCATGCCGTGAACCACATCGGGGCTGATCATGACGCCGCAGTCATGTCCGCAAACGTATTTGCGCACGGTCACTTTGCAGGTGCCTGGGTCAATGCTGACCAACACCACATGAGATTCAAAGGAGTGGCATGGGTACATTTGAACTCTGCCATCTTCCGTGGGCAACATACCGCCTGTTGGAACTTCCCACACGAACTTCTCTTGAAGTCCAGGCTCCATACCCTGTGGCAGTTTGTGAAATTTGCGGTGAGCAATTTCAACCAAAGCATCCCACGATAGTTTTTTTTCTGGCTCGTTCTTGACTTGAACATGGCCACCTTCATAGTCCAATTGTTCAAGTGCAACGCCTAAGTTGTGTGCGGCAATCTGGAGCAGTTTGTTTTTGATTTTCTTAGCGGCACCCGCTGCTGCACCGCCTAACATAATGGCCATTCGACTGCCCACAGGGCTGTTAGAGGGCAGTGCGTTCAATGAATCGGCATGCAAGACGCGAATGCTGTCAGGTTCGCGGTGAAGTATTTCACCTACAACGGTGGAGACCATGGTTTCATGGGCTTGACCCGATGTGGAGGTGCCCATCAAAGCGGTGACAGAACCCGACAAATCAACTCGAACCAAGCACGAATCCATCCACGTGGTTGTTTCGTTTTTAGGGTTAAACAGGGGCTCGAAAGATGAGTTGCCACCCGATGGCTCAAGGCAGGTTGAAATGCCGATGCCAGCCAGTTGGCCTGATTCACGCAAGGCATCGCGTTCTTTGAGTAATTCTTCGTAAGAGGCGGCGTTGAGCGCTTTGGTCATGACCGTGTCGTAGTCGCCTGAATCGTAGGAGGTGCCGCTTGGAATTAAATAGGGGAACTCATCTTTGCCGATCATGTTAAGTCGGCGCAGCGCAATGCGGTCTAGTTTGAGGAAGCGTGCGACTTTGTCAATGCCTGTTTCAATGGCATAGTTTGTGGGGGCTTGACCAAAACCACGAACCGCCTCTTGGGGTGTTTTGTGGGTCATGACGGCCATGGCGTCGTAAGACACGCTGTTGATTTTGTAGGGACCCACAATGGCACCCACTGGTTTGCCCAATTGCAAGGGTGAACGGCCAGAGTATGCGCCAATGTCGTCCACGGCCTTCATGCGCATGGATTTAATTTCGCCGTTGTTTTGAAAGCCCAGCGTGACATCAAAAATACGGTCAGGGCCTTGCATGTCTCCCCCTCGCATGTTTTCCAATCGATCTTCGACCAATCTGACGGGGCGACCTAACTTTTTGGCCAAGTAGCCCACCAACACCGAGTGCTTCAAGCCGCGCTTAACGCCATAACTGCCGCCCACGTCGACATCAAAATGAACGCGCACAGCATTGCCCGAAAGGCGCAAAGCTTTGGCCATTTGATCTGGAAATTTTGGCATTTGAATGGAAGCCCACACATCCAAAATGCCTGTTGAATCGTTCCATTGGCAGGCCACTGCAAAGGTCTCAATTGGAACGGTGGCATTGCGCGCCCAACTGACTCGGTAGCTCAGTTGATGATCGCACTGAGCGAAGTCTTGGTCCACCGGGCCCCACACAAAATGCCGATGAAAAATCACATTGCTGCCATGTGCCGGGTGGACCAGTGTGGCATTGGGGAGCAAGGCTTCTTGCGGGTCAATCACGGCTGGTAGGGGCTCGTAGTCCACCATCACCAACTCTGCCGCATCTTCTGCCAGGGCGCGAGTATCAGCCACAACGGCAGCCACCCATTCTCCGGCGTAGCGTGTGACATCAAATGCCATGGGGTAACGCGTGACTTGAGGCGCATCAACGCCAGGCAGCATGGCTTCGGTATTTTGGCGAAGTTCTTCACCGGTTAAGACCGCATGCACACCCGGCATAGCCAAAGCTTGGCTGACATCGATGGATTTGATTTTGGCGCTGGCATAGGGCGAAGCCACCAAGGCGATGTGAAGCATGCCTTGAAGCTGAATGTCGGCAGCAAAGTGACCTTGGCCCAGCACAAATCTTTTGTGTTCTAAAGCGCGGCGATGCTTGCCAATAAAGCGAAATGGGCTTTTGCTCATGATCACTTGCCCTCAGCTTGGGTGGCGTACATCACGGCATCTACGATCTGTTGGTAGCCCGTACAACGGCAGATGTTGCTGCTGATGGCATCTCTGACTTGGTCTTCCGTGGGATGAGGGTTATCTGCAACCAATGCGTGACAAGCGATGAGCATGCCGGGGGTGCAGTAGCCGCATTGGAGGGCGTGCTTTTCACAAAATGCGTCTTGTATTTTTGTCATGACGCCGCGTTCGGGGGCCAAGCCCTCTACCGTTGTGACGCGCATCTCATCGGCTTGTACGGCAAACATGCAGCAAGAGCGAACGGGTTCATCGTTCAACAAGACGGTGCATGCACCGCACACGCCATGCTCGCAGCCAACGTGTGTGCCAGTGAGGCCGAGCTCATCGCGGATGAAATCAACCAGGCTGGTGCGCGGCTCTACCAGTCGGTGCTGATGAGTGCCATTGACTTGAATTTGAATCGATTTGAGAAGGGTGTTTGAAGCGGTCATGTGATGTTGGACGAATGCGTGTTGGCGCATGCCTCGGCATAAGCAGATTGAAGTGCTCTGCTGAGCAGCACTTCAGCCAAATGTTTGCGGTAGGCAGCGGTGGCATGCATGTCACTGCCTGGCTGACTGGATTGCGCCGCCACATGCGCAACATGCAACGCACTTTCAGGGCTAAGAACTTGACCTTCTAAAGACTTGGCCAATTCAGGAAAAACGAGTGGGGTTCCATCAACGCCGCCGATGCCAAAACTGATGCGACGAACGCGACCATCTTCATGGGTTTGAATTTGACAGGCGGCTGATGCCATTGCAAAGTCACCTTTGCGAATGGCTGTTTCCTCAAAGGAGGTGCCAACGTGCGATCCTTGCCAAACAGGCCAATCGATTTGAGTCAGGGCCTCAGTGTCGGATACGGCTGTGAACATGGGGCCCAGAAAAAATTCATTCGCCTTCAAATGCCGCCGCCCGTCAGATTTAGATTCAAGCGTGAAACCCGCTTCCAGAACCAAGGCTGCCAAGGCCAATTCTGCGGAAGGGTCGGCATGAACCAAGCTGCCACCGACAGAGCCTCGGTTGCGTGTTTGTTCGTGACCTACCCATTGCATGCCTTTGCCCACCAAAGGAAGGTGTGAGTGAAGTTGGGGATGAAACTCAAGGTCGCGTTGCCGAACACCGGCGCCCAATTTCACATGGGTTGCTTGAATTTCAATGTCTTTGAGTTCATCTAATCGGTTGATGTCAATCAATAAGGCAGGCCGAGCCAAACGCATGGCCATCATAGGCACCAAGCTTTGACCGCCAGCAATCAATTTGGCATCGCCGCCACTCTCGCTCAGCTTGTCTAAAGCGTGGGCAAGATTTTGGGCTAGAACGTAATCAAATGGTGCTGCTTTCATGTCTTGTCAGTTTCTACCCATTTTGTGGGCTGTGCAAACCAGTTTATTTCAAAGATGTCGAGTAAAACTCACATCTCAGCAAAAAATCCAAAGCTTAGGTAAGATAGGGGTATGAGAAAACTTCCACCCTTGAATGCGGTCAGAGCCTTTGAAGCCGCCGCACGGCATGTCAGCTTTACCAAGGCCGCCAAAGAACTTTTTGTCACGCATGGCGCCGTTAGCAAACAAGTGGCAACCCTAGAAACTTGGTTGGGAACAAGCTTGTTCAACCGTGCCCAATCGCAATTGAGCCTCACGGATGCTGGCAGAACTTTTTTGGCAGCTGTCACGCCCGCATTGGACCGCATCGCGGTCACCTCCATGCAGCTATTGGAGCAGACCGAGCCCACCGCATTGCGCATCAGTGCGCCGCCCACCTTCACCATGCGTTGGCTCATTCCCCGAATTTCTGCCTTCCAAAGGCGCAGAGGGGGCGTGGAGGTGAAATTAACAACCTCCACGGCAGCCGTTAATTTTGAAGACCGTGTCTATGACGTCGCTATTCGGGGATCGCATCAACCCATTCCTGGCATGCTTTCTGTGCCCTTCATGACAGAAACCATTGTGCCGGTTTGTCACCCAGATTTGATGGAAAACGGCCAATTAGACACCCCCAAGGCGCTGGCCGAACAAACGCTCATCAGTTATGACACCGAACCCATGGCATGGTCAGAATGGTTGCCAATGGCTGGGCAAGCCGACTTGAGGGTCTCGCACAGTTTGCAATTTGAGCAAATGTATTTTGCCTTGCAAGCTGCAGCAGAGGGCCTGGGGGTCGTCCTTGTGCCTTTGTTTTTGGTGGCCGATGAAATCATTGCAGGACGCATGTGCGCGCCCTTTGGCTTGCTGGCAGCAAGGCAGCGGCGCTACTACGCCAACGCACCCCTCAGTGCGCAAGAGAGCCCCGTCATTGAAGGCTTCTGTGAATGGTTGCTAAAAGAGGGGCAAGATACAGAGCAATCGATCGATCAACTTTCGGCGGGTATGGGCTGGACGGCCTCTGCGCCATCTTAAGTGTGAGTATTTCTCGGGTTATGTCAGATGCATGTGAACTTTTAAGCGGGCATCATCAGCGCATCCAATTAAATTTGCAGTCATGAGTCAATCAAAAACCGGCTATCCAGATCTTCACGATCACTTAGAAACCTTGAAACAGCGTGGCTTGTTGCAAGTGATTGATCGACCTATCGACAAAGATTCTGAATTGCATCCTTTGGTTCGGTGGCAATTCGTGGGCGGCATGGATGAGGCAGAGCGAAAAGCATTTTTGTTTACCAATATTGTCAATGCGCAAGGCCGCAAATACGACATCCCTGTTGTTGTGGGTGCGCTGGCCGCCAACCGTGAAATTTACAGCGTTGGCATGGGCTCTTCGGTTGAGGAAATTCAAGCTCGTTGGGACCGCGCCATTGCCAACCCCATTGCGCCTCAAATGGTTGACAAGGCAGAGTGTCAAGAAGTGGTTCATGAAGGCGCAGATCTTCTGGGCGAAGGCAAGGGTCTTGACATGTTGCCCATTCCTATTTCAACGCCAGGATTTGACAGTGCCCCAACCCTGACAGCCACCAACGTCATCACGGTCGACCCTGTCACTGGCGTGCAAAACATAGGCACCTACCGTTGTGCTTTAAAAGCCCCTGATCGAATGGTCGTTCGCATGGCTACGCGGGTGGGCGGTGCAGGTGGTTATTTGCATTACCAAGCTTGGAAGATGGCCGGTCACAAAACCATGCCATGTGCCGTTGTTTTGGGATGCCCGCCTTATGTGGCTTTCATGGGCCCACAAAAAATGCCGATTGGCGTGGATGAATTTGATGTGGCGGGCGGTTTGGCTGGCGTCCCCATTCAAGTTACCCAAGCCCGAACAGTGAACTTGCGTGTGCCTGCGCAAGCTGAAATTGTGATTGAGGGTCAAATTGATTTAGACATGCTTGAGCCCGAGGCGCCCTTTGGTGAATCGCATGGCCATGTGGCTTTGGAAGAGTTCAATTTGCCCATGAAGATCACGGCCATCACGCATCGCTTTAAGCCGGTTATTCCCTCTTACATCAGTCAGGTTGCGCCCAGTGAATCCAGTGTCATCAAACGCGTGGCTTATGAGCCCTTGTTTTTGGCGCATTTGAGAACCTCATTGGGCATTCGCGGTGTCAAGAAGGTTTCCTTGCATGAACCCTTAACGGGTTTGTTGCGGGTCACCATTGTCACTTTTGAAAAGACAACCCCGAAAACAGAAATTTGGCGCGCACTTTATGGCGCAGCCTTTTTCAAAGGCGATTGCGGCAAGATTGTGATCGCAGTGAACGACGACATTGACCCAGACAATGCAGACGCCTTGTTGTGGGCCATGGCATACCGCATGAATCCCACAGCAGATGTCAGAACTCTAGACCATCGCGGCCAAGGCCATGGACCCAAGAGAGAAAATGATGGTGAGGAAGATTCCACCCTGCTCATGGACGCCACCATGAAAGGCGACATGCCTCCTTTGGCATTGCCTACCAAAGACTACATGGAGCGTTCGAAGGCCATTTGGGAGGAGCTTGGCTTGCCTAAACTCCGGCCCCAAGCGCCTTGGTTTGGTTACTCTCTGGGCGACTGGTTGCCCCAATGGGATGAGGCTGCAGCGCGAGCAGCAACGGGTCGATATTTAGAAAATGGCAAGATCAGCCTTAAGCAACAACGCAACGACGTCAAAGCCGAATCAAAATTCAGGCCGGACGAAGCGGGTTGATGAGACGCCAAAGAAACAATCAGCACACCTATGAGCACCTCTAGTTCTTCTTCCAACCCACGGCGATTAATTATCGGCATCAGTGGTGCATCTGGCATTGTTTATGGCGTTCGCATATTACAAGTTTTGCAGCACTCAGACATTGAAACCCATTTGGTCATGAGCGACTCAGCGCGCATGACACTGGCCACAGAGCTAGACATGAGCGTGAAAGAAGTAGAGGCGCTGGCCAGTGAGGTGCACAGCGCTAAAAATATTGGCGCCACCATTTCTTCAGGCTCATTCAAGACCATGGGCATGGTGGTTGCGCCTTGTTCCATCAAGTCTTTGTCTGAAATTGCTTACGGTATGACGAGTGGTTTGCTTTCCAGAGCAGCCGATGTGGTGCTAAAGGAACGTAGAAGGTTGGTGCTTCTGATTCGCGAAACGCCGCTTCACAGCGGACACCTGCGCACCATGTTGCAAGCTTCTGAAAATGGCGCCATTTTGATGCCACCTGTACCTGCGCTTTATGCACGCCCCCAATCAATTGATGATATGGTGAACCATACGGTGGGCCGCTGCCTTGATTTGTTTGACATTGAAACAGATTTGGTGAAGCGCTGGTCAGGTATGGGTCAAGACAAATAAAACCTTCAAATTATTCTTAGCGCCGAATTGATCATGCAAACTTTGTTTGTTTATTACAAGATACCCATTGCTGAACACGCTCAGTGGCGACCGCGTGTTGAAGCCTTTCAAGTTGAACTGAAGCAAAAGTGGTCGGGCCTCAGTGCAGTATTAATGCAACGACCAGAAGCCACACCAGATGGCATCGAAACCTGGATGGAAATCTACAGCCACAAAGAAGGCGTGACCCAAGAAATGATGGACAGCATTGGTGCTGAAGCTTTAGCTCATGGGTTACCACCTAAAAGAATGTCTGAGTTTTTTGTTCCACTGCGGTAACTCAAAGATTAAACCCATGCAGCAAGACATCTTGATCAACTGGTCTCCCCAAGAAACCCGCGTTGCGGTGGTGGAGCAGGGCGCTGTTCAAGAGCTGCATGTCGAGCGTTCTTTAGAGCGCGGCTTGGTCAGCAACATCTACCTTGGCAAAGTGGCCCGTGTGTTGCCTGGCATGCAGTCGGCCTTCATTGACATCGGCCTTGAGCGAGCGGCTTTTTTGCATGTGGCAGATGTCTGGCAACGCCAACCTGAGGGCGAGCCGCCCCAAGCCGCACGCAGCAGTCAGCCCTTGGTTCCCATTGAGAAGCAAGTTTTTGAAGGCCAAGCCTTGATGGTGCAAGTGGTCAAGGATCCGATTGGTACCAAAGGTGCTAGGCTTTCAACACAAATTAGCATTGCAGGCAGACATTTGGTCTTTTTGCCACAAGACGACCACATTGGTGTGTCTCAAAAAATTCCATCAGAACAGCGTGACGCTTTAAGAGCGCGTTTGCAAACCTTGGTGGGCGCACAGGGCGGCGGCTTCATCCTGCGAACCAATGCCGAAGATTCCAGCGATGCAGAGTTAGGAGAAGACATTGCTTACCTTCGCAAAACTTGGGCTCGAATCAAAGATGCCTCTGTCAAGCTTCCAGTGCAGTCATTGCTTCACCAAGACCTGACACTTTTGCAAAGAGTTTTGCGAGATCTTGTCGGCGAAGGCACACAGACCATTCGCCTTGACTCCAAAGAACAATTTGAACATTTGTCCGCGTTTGCCAAAGAGTTCATGCCGGCTTCAGCCACCCGGCTTCAACTTTACAAAGGTGAACGTCCTATTTTTGATTTGTATTCAATCGACGAGGAAGTGGCCAAGGCATTAGGACGCCGCGTTGAATTGAAGTCGGGTGGCTACCTCATCATTGACCAAACAGAAGCCCTGACCACCGTGGATGTGAACACAGGTGGCTATGTGGGAGCACGTAATTTTGATGACACCATTTTCAAAACAAATTTAGAAGCAGCGCATGCCATTGCCCGGCAACTTCGCTTGCGAAATCTGGGTGGCATCATCATTGTCGACTTCATTGACATGTCCCGCGAGGAACATCAAACCGCTGTCCTTGAAGAGTTTAAAAAACAATTAAGCCGCGATCGCGTTAAAACAATGGCGGGTGGATTTTCTCAGCTGGGTTTGTTGGAAATGACACGCAAGCGAACACGAGAATCTTTGTCTCACATGCTGTGTGAGCCGTGCCCAAGTTGTGACGGCAAAGGCAGTGTCAAAACCAATCGCACAGTGGTTTACGATATTTTGCGTGAAATATTGCGTGAGGCTCGGCAGTTCAATCCACGAGAATTTCGAGTGGTGGCGGCGCCTGCCGTAATTGAATTGTTGCTAGATGAAGAGAGCCAGCACCTTGCTGCGTTGTCTGATTTTATTGCCAAGCCCATTTCGCTTCAGAGCGAAACCGCCATGGGTCAAGAGCAATACGACGTTGTTCTACTTTGATTCAAGCCGCATCGCTTTTGTGATGCAGTCTTGAGTAAACACCGCCAGCCTTCAGAAGTTCTTCATGGCGGCCTTGCTCCACAATCTCTCCTTGCGACATGACGATCACTCTGTCTGCATGTTCGATGGTTGAGAGTCGGTGCGCAATGATCAAGGTGGTACGCCCCTTCATGAGGTTTTGCAATGCATCTTGCACCCAACGTTCTGATTCATTGTCAAGGGCGGAGGTGGCTTCATCCAAAATAAGGACTGGTGCATTTTTGTAGAGTGCTCGGGCAATGGCCAAGCGCTGTCGCTGCCCACCTGAGAGCTCGGTGGCGTTGTGTCCTAGCAGGGTGTCCATGCCTTGGGGCAGCTTGCCCACATGTTCGTCAAGATGGGCCGCTGTCAAACATGTTTGTATTTTGGCACGATCAACAATCTGTCCCAATGCAATGTTGGCTGCAACGGTGTCATTGAGCATCACAACATCTTGGCTGACCATGGCAAATTGTTGACGCAATTGTTGAAGTGGCCAGTTTTGTATGTCAGTGCCCTGCAAAATAACTTGCCCAGAGCTGGGCTGTACAAACCGAGGCAACAAATTGACCAAGGTGGTTTTGCCAGAGCCACTGGTGCCTACAAAGGCCACAGTTTCACCAGATTGAATGCTTAAACATAAAGTGTTCAAGGCAGGCGAAGTATCGGCAGCATATTGAACATGGATGTTTTGAAACTCAATGCAGGGCCCCTGGCTTGGTTGCCATTCGGTGATCTGACTTTCAACTTTTTGGCGGGTGGCGTGGCCATCTGTTTCAACCTGAACTTCTTCCAATAGGCGCAACCCTCTTTCAAGTGCGGCTAAACCTCGCGTGACGGGGGTCGCTATATCGGCCAGTCGCTTGATGGGGGAGACCAGCATCAGCATGGCGGTGATGAAAGCAACAAAGCCGCCTACAGTGGCACCTTGTAAGCCCGTTCGACTTTGAATCAAGGCCACGACCAAAACCGTCGACAAAGCCACCGCTGCCATCAGTTGCGTGAGGGGCGACATGGCAGCCGATGCAATGGTGGATTTCAAGGCCAAGCTTCTGAGTTTTTGGCTTAAGGTTTGGAAACGATTGAGTTGGCTTTCTTGGGCGCCGTGAAGTCGAACCATGCGGTGGGCCAAAACATTCTCTTCCACCACGTAAGCTAAATTATCCGTGGCAGATTGGCTGTCTCGGGTGAGGCCGTAAAGGCGCTTGGAGAGCTTCTTCATGATCCAAGCTGAACCAGGTACCACGATGAAGACCAACATGGTCAGTTTCCAGTTTAAAAACATCAAGTAGCCAATCAAGGCCAGTAGCGTGAAGCCGTCTCTTGATAGGCCTAACAGGGCTGAAATAAGTTGCGTCGCGCCTGTTTGAACTTCGTATACCAAGGTGTTGGACAAAGCACTTGCCGATTGTTTGCTGAATATGGACATGTCAGCCTGCATCAATCTGCGAAACAAAGCCTCACGCAATGCTTGCATGCCGTCATTGGCAATGCGCGCTAGGGCATACTGCGACACAAAAAATGCAAGGCCCCTCACGAAAAAAATCCCGATGACGGCAGTTGGAACCATCCAAAGGGGCAGGCTGTTTTCGGCAAACCCCTCGTCTAGCAAAGGTTTGAAGAGGGCTGGAATGAGGGGCTCAGTGGCCGCAGCCACCAGAGTTGCCAAGATGGCAAGTGCCCATGCGCCGCGCTGTTTGCCAAAATATGGCCAAAGACGGCGCATCCGGTTCAGGTAACTTAAGTCCTGCTGGGTGCTGTCATGGGCGATTTGTGTCATTGATTTGATTTTAACGCGTGTCACAATGCTAAATTAGCGGTGTTTTGACATCCCAATCCTATGAAAAAGTCCTCATTGTTGACCTATTTTTCTCCTTTTAAGGCCCATTTGGGTGCTTTGCTTTTGAGCTTTGTCTTTGCCTCAAGCGCGGCATGGGCTCAGTTCAAAGTCGATGTCTCTGGTGTTGGACTGACGCAAGTTCCCATTGCCATTGTCAGTTTCAAGGGCGAAGAAACTGCGCCGCAAAAGACGTCGGCCATCTTGTTGGCAGATTTGGAAAGAAGTGGTCAATTCCGAGCAGTTCCCAATTTGGGCTTAAGCATGGACGAGCTCTCGCGACCTGACCATGCCATGCTGCGACAAAAAAGTGCCGATGCCCTTGTGGCGGGCAGTTCGACCCGTTTAGCCGATGGCCGCTACGAAGTTCGAGCCAAGTTGTGGGACGTGGTTTCGGGTCAAGAGCGAGGTGATTACCGCGAAACTGTAGCAGCGGCTGACTTGCGTTTATCAGCACACCGTTTGGCTGACTGGGTCTATGAAAAACTAACCGGTGAGAAGGGCGTCTTTGCGACCCGCATTGCTTACATCACCAAAACCACCGGCAAATACAGTCTTTGGATAGCTGACTCTGATGGCGAGAACTCTCAGTCTGCCTTGACAAGTGCAGAGCCCATCATTTCGCCATCTTGGTCGCCCAAGGGCAATCAGTTGGCCTATGTTTCTTTTGAGTCTCGCAAGCCCGTTATTTATGTGCATGAGTTGGCCACAGGCAAACGCAAAATCATGGCCAATTTCAAAGGTTCTAACAGCGCGCCCGCGTGGTCGCCTGATGGACGTTCTTTGTTGGCCACTTTAAGTCGAGATGGCGGCTCACAGTTGTATCAAATTGATGTTGCATCTGGTGAAGCCAAGCGCTTAACCCAAAACGCAGGCATTGATACAGAGCCTAGCTTTTCGCAAGATGGCTCAAAGATTTACTTTGTATCTGATCGGGGAGGCAGTCCTCAAATATACAAAATGAACGACACAGGTTCTGGCGTTGAAAGAGTCACTTTCAACGGAAGTTACAATATCTCACCTGCACTTAGCCCAGATGGGCGGTGGCTTACGTATATCTCACGAGTTGGGGGGCAGTTCAAAGTTCAAGTGATGAACCTGAGCACCGGCCAGACAAGTGCCATCACTGAAACCTCAGCCGATGAGCGCCCTAGCTTTGCACCCAACAGCAAATTGATTGTTTATGCCACGTTGCTCCAAGGACGCGAGGCGCTCATGACAACTACTCTAGACGGCAAGATCAAAGCCAAACTGTCCGGACAAAGTGGTGACATTCGCGAACCCGCCTGGGGTCCTTACCGATAATTTTTAATTTGGAGTTTTTCATGATCAAACGTAGTCTTTGGATTTTGGCATTGACAGCAGCCTTGGCGGCCTGCTCATCTGGCGTTAAATTAAACGAGGTGCCAGTTGAAGACAAAAACGCTTCTGCTTCTGCTGCGGCGGTGACCTCTTCAGCCGATACCGCACAAAGTAGCGTCGCTGCCGTTGTGGGTGGCAAAGCGGGTGCACAAGGCGTTGCCCCTGCTGGCGTGAATGTGGTGTATTTTGACTACGACAGTTTTGCATTGAAACCAGAAGCGCGTGCAGTTTTGGAGCGCAATGCAGCGCACCTGCAATCTAACAAGCAATTCAAAGTGCAACTTGAAGGACACACCGACGATCGTGGCGGTCGTGAGTACAACTTGGCCCTCGGTCAAAAGCGTGCTGAAACGGTTCGCCGCGCACTGACCTTATTGGGTGTGAGCGATGCACAAGTTGAAGCAGTTAGTTTTGGCAAAGAAAAGCCCGCTGCATCTGGTTCAGATGATGCTGCCTATGCCAAAAATCGCCGTGTTGAAATCAAATACTGATTGAACCTGCCTTATGCAAACCAAGGCTTATTTATTCAGTTTTCAATTTGGTTTGGCATGCTTGTTGTCAAGCTTTAGTCTGCTTGCCAATGCTGCCTTGTTTGGAGATGACGAAGCACGCCGTGCCATTTTGGATTTGCGACAGCGACTTGAAACAACCCAGCAAAATTTGAAGTCTCAAACAGCTGAAATGCTGAAATCTCAAGCGGCTGAAATTGTGAAGTCTCAAGCGGCTGAAAATGCCAACTTAAGGGGCAGTCTGCTTGAGTTACAAAATCAAATAGAAGGTTTGAAATCTGAACAATCAAGGCTTCTCGGCGCCTTAGAAAATGTGTTGCGCGAGCTCACTGACATTCAGCTGAAACAAAAGGACATTCTGCAAAGTGTCGACACAAGGTTGAACAGGTTTGAACCTGTCAAAATTGTTTTAGACGGTCTGGAGTTTCAAGCTGACCCTGCAGAAAAAAAGCAGTTTGACAACGCCCTTGCGGTCTTTCGAACGGGTGATTTTGCAGCTGCGCAAAGCAGCTTACTGGGCTTTCTGCTAAGTCATCCCAGCAGCGGTTATGCATCCTCTGCTCTGTTTTGGTTAGGCAATGCCCAATACGCCACCAAAGATTACAAAGAGTCGATGCTTAATTTTCGAAAGCTCTTAACCATTGCCCCTCTCCACACACGTGCCCCAGATGCCATGTTGGCCATTTCTAATTGTTTGATCGAGCTCAAAGATCTGAAGGCAGCCAGAAGAGCCATGGAAGATTTGATTAAATTGCATCCCACCAGCGATGCAGCACAAACGGCCAAAGATCGACTCAGTCGCTTGAAATAATTCGGCATGACTGAGTCTCAACTTGTCCATTTGCAGTGGTTGGTCTTGAGTTCTACGGCTCTAGTCTCGGTGTTCTTGGGTGCTCTTTTTCACCGTACGCATTTTTGTACCATGGGCGCAGTCAGCGATGCGGTCATCATGGAAAATTTTGACCGCTTGCGACAGTGGGCCCTTGCCTTGGCTGTTGCCATTTTTGGCTTTGGCTGTATGGCTTATGTTGGCCTGATTAACCCCCTTCAATCGATCTATGCCACCAAGGACTTGTTGTGGCTTTCATCCTTGCTGGGTGGCTTGTTGTTCGGCTGGGGCATGGTGTGGGCTTCTGGTTGTGGCTCAAAGACGCTGGTTCGTCTAGGTGCTGGTAACTTGAAAGCGCTATGGGTGTTGCTGGTCATGGGCGTTGTTGCGCTTTCTGCCATGAAGGGCGTCTTGGCCGTCGGACGGGTGCAATACATTGATGCCGTGAAAATTGAAATGCCGCATGGCCTTTTTGCAGGCGAATGGTTAAGCAATTATTTGAATGTTTCGTTGCATGTCGGTATGTTGGGCGCGGCTTCTACAGCCTCTTTGCTCTTGCTTGTGTGGGTCCTTAAAGATCAAAATTTCTTAACGCTTCACAATATGTTGACGGGTATTTTGGTTGGTCTCGTGATTTGTGGGGTCTGGTGGATTTCTGGCGTTTTAGGTCATGGCTTGGAACACCCCGAAACGCTGGAGGAATTTTTCCTCGCCACTTCGAGCCGCAAAATGGAAGCCCTTAGCTTCACGGGCCCGGTGGGCTTGGCTTTAGACGCTTTGATGTACTTCAGCGATGGCACCAAGCGCTTGACCATCGGTTTGGTCAGTGTGCTGGGTGTTTGTGCTGGCTCGTTCGTCAGTGCCTGGTTTCAAGGCACCCTGAAACTAGAAGGCTTTACCAATGCAGTCGACATGCGCCGTCATCTTGTGGGCGCCAGCTTCATGGGAATAGGTGCCGTGCTTGCCATGGGGTGCTCTATTGGACAGGGCTTAAGCGGCCTCTCAACCCTCAGCTTAAACAGCTTGTTAGCAAGCTTGGCCATTGTTGCTGGTGCCTATGCGGCCTTGCAATACGATTTGCGTCAAGCTTGATTCAGCGTTAGCGTTTTTTAGAATGACGCCGTGACGCAAATAAACATTTCCAGTCGAAGGTTTGGCGGCATGGCCAGACTTTATGGCTTAACCGGCGCCGATCAAATTGCACGTTCACACGTGTTGATTGTGGGTATTGGTGGTGTGGGTTCTTGGATTGCTGAAGCATTGGCCAGAAGTGGTGTTGGCGAGATGACCTTGGTCGACATGGACCACATTGCTGAATCCAATATCAATCGCCAAATCCATGCTTTAGAAAGCACACTGGGGCAGGCCAAAGTGTTGGCCATGAAAGAAAGAATTGCGCAGATCAATTCGGAATGCCGTGTTCATGTTGTCGATGACTTTGTTTCGCCAGAAAACTGGTTAGAGCTTGTTGCCAACATCAATTCATCGGCGTCAAGCTTGATGCCCATCACAGCTGTGCTTGATGCTTGCGACCAAGTTAAGGCCAAAGTGGCCATGGCCGATTGGGCCATTCGTCAAAAAGTTTTCATGGTCACGCTGGGTGCTGCTGGGGGTAAAAAAGAAGCCCATCGTGTAGAGCAAGCCGATCTGTCGCAGGTCACCCACGACCCCTTATTGTCCCAATTGCGTTATCGACTTAGAAAAGAAAAGGGCGCTCCCAAAGAGGGTAAAAAAATAGGAGTACTTTGCGTATTCAGTCGAGAAAACGTTGCGCCGCCCGATGCATCCTGCCTCATTGAAGGCGACGGCACACTCAACTGCCATGGCTATGGATCGGCTGTGACCGTGACGGCAAGCTTTGGTCTGGTTGCTGCCTCATTGGTCCTAAATTATCTTGCGGCAGGCTTGGCAAAGCCTAAAATTTGAAGCTATAATTTAAGGCTTGAGTAGATGGGTCGGTAGCTCAGTCGGTAGAGCAGCGGACTTTTAATCCGTTGGTCGCGAGTTCGAATCTCGCCCGACCCACCAAATACTCAAACCTTTTTAAAACCCCGCAAAGCTTGCTCTGTGGGGTTTTTTCTTGCCTGCCTAGGCTGCTCTCTTTCAAGCATCAAGATGAAGTCGTTCCAATTCCTCTGACCAAGCCAGCCATTGAATTTCCAACTCTTCAAGGGTCGTGTTGACCGTTTTAAGCAACTTGCCTGTCTCTGCAATTTCGGCTGGGGGCAAAGGTGTGGCCAGTTTGCTTTCTAAGGCCAGTTTTTCGAGTTCTAACTTCGCAATTTTTTGGTCAGCCTGCTCAATTGATTTTTTCAAAGGTTTAAGAAGCGCCGATTTTTGTTGACGCAGAAGAGCATCTTCTTTTTTTTGGTCTGGCGTTCTGTTGGCTATCTTGGCCACAGCCTTTTGAGGCTCCGACCTTGCCGCAGTGGGTGTGGCAACTGGGGCATCTGTCTCGTTGTTTTTGGCTTCCTCACGCAAGCGTTTGGATTCTTCTAACAAATAGCGCTGGTAATCGTCTAGGTCGCCATCGAATGGTTTTATTTCTCCGCGACCAACCAACCAAAATTCGTCACAAACTGCACGCAACAAGGCCCTGTCGTGACTGACCAACATGACGGTGCCTTCAAATTCGTTCAAGGCCATCGACAAAGCTTCGCGTGTGGCCAAGTCCAAGTGGTTGGTGGGCTCGTCTAACAACAGAAGGTTAGGGCGCTGCCACACAATCATGGCCAATACCAGTCTGGCTTTTTCACCGCCGCTCATTGAACCCACGTTTTGTTTCACCATGTCACCGGTGAAATTAAAGGTCCCTAAAAAATTCCGGAGGTCTTGTTCACGAGAAGACTGCCCAGGCGTAGAGCCGAGTTCTTTGACCAAGCGGATCATGTGCTCCAGCGGATTGTCAGAGGGGTGCAAGACGTCCAATTCTTGTTGTGCAAAATACCCAATACTCAGGCCCTTGCCCTCTGTCAGTTCACCAGACAAGGCCTTGATGCTGCGTGCGATGGTTTTAACCAACGTAGATTTGCCTTGGCCGTTGGCACCCAAGATGCCAATGCGCTCTCCTGCCAAAACTGATTTGTTGACTTGCCTGACGATGACTTTGTCGATGCCCTCTACTGAATAACCTAAATTGGCATCGGTGATGGCCAACATGGGGTTGGGTAAGTTTTGGGGCTCTTTGAATTCAAAGGTGAAATCTGCATCGGCCAAAACAGGCGCAATTTTTTCCATGCGTTCAAGCGCCTTGACACGACTCTGTGCCTGCTTGGCCTTGCTGGCCTTGGCCTTGAATCGGTCAATGAACTTTTGCAAGTGTGCAATTTTGTCTTGCTGTTTTGAGAACGAGGCTTGTTGCAATTCAAGTTGCTGTGATCTCAGGGCTTCAAAAGCGCTGTAATTGCCGCCGTATCGGTTGAGCTTGGCATGTTCAATGTGCAGCGTGACGTCAGTCACGGCATCTAGAAATTCTCGGTCGTGGCTGATCACGACCATGGTGCCCATGTAGCGTTTAAGCCATGCTTCAAGCCAAACCAAGGCGTCTAAATCCAAGTGGTTGGTGGGCTCGTCCAAAATGAGCAAGTCGGAGGGGCACATTAAAGCGCGTGCCAATTGCAGTCGCATTCGCCAGCCGCCGGAGAAGCTGTTGACCGGATCGTCCAATTCGGCTGTTCGAAATCCCAAGCCCAAAATCAAAGATTGAGCTCTGGGTACCGCGTCGTGTTCACCAGCATCGGCCAAGTCAACGTGAGCATGCGCCATGGCCATGCCATCTTCTGAAAGCTCTGCTGCATGAAGTACGGCACGCAACTCGGCCAATTTTGTATCGCCACCCAGTACAAAATCTGTTGCACTTTCTTCTGTCTCTGGCATGTCTTGGGCCACTTGAGCCAAACGCCATTGTTTGGGAATGGAGAAGTCGCCACCGTCCTCATGCAAAGTACCATTGAATAGCGCAAAAAGGGTGGATTTGCCAGCGCCATTGCGTCCGACCAAGCCCACTTTTTCTCCGGGATTGAGTGTGACGGAAGCAGCATCTAGCAACACTTTGGCGCTTCGGCGCAGAGTGACATTTTTCAGTTGAATCATGAATGTGGGTAAACATCGGCCGCAATTAAGGGGCGACCTAGGAAGATCAATTTGGGATGGGAGAGGGTTGTACTAAATTCCGCTTGATCATAGCCTTCCAAGCAGGCTTTTTTTTCATGACTTCGTGTCAATTTTCAAAAGTGCTTCTTTGGTGACCAACAAAACCTGATCTTCGCCAGCAGTGGTTTCTAACCAGACTGCTTCAAGCCGAGGAAAAGCCGCTTCAAAGTGCTCGCGTTCATTGCCAATTTCTAGAACCAAAATGGCTTTGTGGTTCATGCGGTCTGGCAAGTCATGGAACAACTGACGAATGAAATCCATACCATCTGTGCCGCCGGCCAAAGCCAAAAGCGGCTCTGCTTTGAACTCGGCAGGCAGTCCTTGCATGCTGGCTTCGCACACATAAGGCGGGTTGCAAATGATGCAATCAAATGTTTGCGGCAGACCTTGAAGGCCATCACTTTCGATAAGTTGAATGCGATGTGACAACTGGTGTTGATCGACATTGATTTTGGCTACGGCCAAGGCATCCTTCGAGATATCAGCCCCAACCACTTCAATTTCAGGGTAAGCCATGGCACACAAAACAGCCAAACTGCCATTGCCAGTGCACAGGTCTAAAAACGAATGTGAAGTCTCTGACAGCCAAGCATCAAAGGCGCCTACTGCAATCAGTTCTGCAATGAAACTGCGCGGCACAATGCTGCGCTCATCCACGTAAAAGGGAATGCCTTGAAGCCAAGCTTCCCGGGTGAGGTAGGCGGCAGGTTTGCGTGTGTGTATGCGTTGCTCAATCAGTGCTTGACATGCTTGGATGTGAGCGGCAGAAATATCGGCTACATTCAGATTAAGGTTCAAGGCCGTTGCTTGTTCTTGAGTGCGCAGCGTGTCATTTGTGAAGTCCAGGTCCAATGGCAATTTGAGTTGCCATAAAACAAGCCAAGCGGCTTCGTCTTGCGCATTCAGGGTGCCATGACCAAATGCGACTTTGGCTTCATCTAGTCTATTTGCGCTAGCGTGAATCAGTTCTTTGAGATCCATTGCATTGATGCCTTACGGCTTTTGCCCCGGCTCAATTGCACAGGCCTTGTTTAAATTGAACAAGACTTTTTTGTAAATGTCTTTCAGCGGTTCAATGTCGGCCAATGCCACATGCTCATCAATCTTGTGAATCGTGGCGTTGGGCGGGCCCAGTTCAATGACTTGAGGGCATGTTTGCGCAATGAAGCGGCCATCGCTGGTGCCGCCAGTTGTCGACAGCTCTGTTTGAAGTCCTGTCACCTCATGAATAGCCTCTTTCACGGCTTTGACAAGCGTACCAGGCGTGGTGAGGAAGGGCAGGCCGCCCAGCGTCCACTCAATGTCAAACTTCAAAGCATGTTTTAGCAAGACATCGGTCAGACGTTTTTTCAATGAGGTTTCGTTGGACTCGGTGCAAAAACGAAAGTTGAAATCAATGAGCATTTCACCTGGAATGACGTTGGTGGCGCCAGTACCAGCTTGCACGTTGCTGATCTGCCAGCTGGTTGGCGGAAAAAATTCATTGCCCGCATCCCACACCATGGCTGCTAACTCGGCCAGCGCAGGCGCGGCTCTGTGCACAGGATTGTCTGCCAACTGCGGATAGGCAATGTGTCCTTGAATGCCCTTGACGATCAATTTGCCACTCAGAGAACCACGCCTTCCGTTCTTGATCATGTCGCCTGTCTGTTTGACAGATGTGGGCTCTCCTACAATGCAATAGTCGGGCGTTTCTTGGCGAGCTTGAAGCATTTCACAAATGCGCACGGTGCCATCGAGTGCTGGGCCTTCTTCGTCACTGGTGAGTAAAAACGCAATGCCTAATGCAGGGTTGGGGCAAGCTTGGTAAAACTCTTGGGTGGCTACCACCATGGCGGCCAGTGAGGTTTTCATGTCGCTTGCGCCGCGCCCAAACAGTTTGCCTTCACGGTGAGTGGGTGTGAAGGGATCGCTGGTCCATTTTGTCAAAGGCCCTGTGGGTACGACATCAACGTGTCCTGCAAAGGCCAAGGTTTGGCCTGAGGTGCCCGCTCTTTTGGCCCAAAGATTTCGAACCCGAAAGTTGTCTGGCCCCAAATCAATCACTTCGCATTGGAAGCCCAAAGGTTCAAGGTGCGAATTGATCAAGGCTGTACAGCCACCATCTTCGGGGGTAACGGAAGGCAATGAGATCAGTTGCTCAGCCAGTCGAAGGGTGGCGCTCATGAAGGCCTGCCTGCTTTGATGAATCTTGCCATGCGGTGCGCAGCTTCCAAGCACTCGGCGGTTTCGGCCACCAAGGCCATTCGAACTCGGCCTTGGCCAGGGTTTTGTCCATCGACGGTACGGCCAATGTAGCTGCCAGGCAGCACAGTGACATTTTCAGATGCATAAAGCTCGCGTGCAAAATCGGTATCGCTGTTGTGCCAAGCCGATGGAATACCTGCCCACAAGTAGAAACTGGCATCGGGTAGCTTGACATCCATGACCTCTGCCAACACAGGCGTGACTTGTGCAAATTTGGTGCGGTACAGGTTGCGGTTTTGAACTACATGGTCTTCGTCGTTCCAAGCCGCAATGCTGGCGGCTTGAACCACGCCACTCATGGCGCAGCCGTGATAGGTGCGATACAGCAAAAAATCTTTGATGATGGCGGCGTCGCCAGCCACAAAGCCACTGCGCAAGCCAGGCACGTTGCTGCGTTTGGACAAACTTGTGAAGGCGATCAAGCGTTTGAATTCTTTGTAACCCAAAATTGAGGCCGCTTCTAAGCCGCCTAAGGGTGGCTCATCGCGAAAATAGATTTCGCTGTAGCACTCGTCTGAGGCAATGACAAAGCCATATTTCTCACTGAGTTCGAACAAAGTTTGCCACTCAGCCAAGGTCATGATTTTTCCGGTGGGGTTTCCGGGTGAGCAAACAAAAACGAGTTGGGTTGTGCGCCAAACAGACTCAGGCACTGCCTGCCAGTTGGCTGAGAAGTCGTTTTCTGGCGCATTGGCCACGTAGTAGGGCTCGGCACCCCCCAAAAGCGTGGCACCTTCGTAAATTTGATAGAAGGGATTCGGGCTGACAACACGAGCACCGGGTTTGGTGGGGTCTATGACCGCTTGGGCCAAGGAAAACAAGGCCTCTCTGGAGCCATTGACGGGCAAAACTTGTGTGCTGGCTTGAATTTCAATGTGGTATCTGCGCTGCAGCCATTGGGCACACGCCTCCCGCATGCGCAATTCACCAGCAGTGGCTGGATATCCAGACAGTGCTGTATCGAGCGACGCTTTGAGGGCGGTTTTGATGAATTCGGGCGTAGCGTGTTTGGGCTCGCCAATTCCCAAACTAATGTGCGCGCGGTCTGTGGGAGGGGTGACCGTTGCGAACAATTGACGAAGGCGCTCGAAGGGGTAGGGTTGGAGGGTAGCCAAGAGGGGATTCATGCCCCAATTATCCGGCAATTGTGGGCCTGTTTTTGAGTTCAATTTCAGGTGTTTTACAGCCTGATGGGGCCCTTGGGTCGGTTAACATGGAGGCTTCTGGCACGAGTTGTGCCTTCTGACCTAATTTCTGACTACTGTGCGCCTCAATTCCATCAAATTATCTGGATTCAAATCCTTTGCAGAACCCACCAATTTTGTCCTGCCTGGGCAGTTGGTTGGTGTTGTCGGCCCCAATGGTTGCGGAAAATCCAACATCATGGACGCCTGCCGCTGGGTTTTGGGTGAGTCCAAAGCTTCCGAATTGCGTGGTGAGTCCATGCAAGACGTTATTTTCAACGGCACCAACACCCGCAAGCCCGCCAGTCGAGCCAGCGTTGAATTGATTTTTGACAATGCCGATCATCGTGCGGGTGGTCAATGGGGGCAGTTTTTAGAAATCTCAGTCAAACGCGTTTTGACACGAGACGGCAACAGCAGTTATTTCATCAACAACCAACCCGTACGTCGACGCGACGTCCAAGATGTTTTTCTGGGAACAGGATTAGGTCCTCGTGCTTACGCCATCATTGGTCAGGGCACCATCAGCAGAATCATTGAATCTAGGCCGGAAGAATTGCGTTTGTTTTTGGAAGAAGCTGCAGGTGTTTCCAAATACAAAGAACGGCGCCGCGAAACTGAAAACCGCCTGTCTGACACCAGAGAGAACCTTACGCGTGTTGATGACATTTTGCGCGAATTGAACGCCAACTTAGAAAAGTTGGAGAAGCAGGCTGAAGTGGCTCAGCGCTTCAATGATTTAAAAGCCGACAGCACCCTCAAGCAGCAACAGCTTTGGTTTTTCAAACGTGCAGATGCAGAAACCGATCAAGTCAAAATCAAAGCCGATGTCGACAAAGCCGTCATTGATTTGGAGGCGCGCATCGCCGATTTGAGGCATGTTGAGGCAGACCTAGAAACCGTGCGCCAAGCGCACTATGCCGCTGGCGACCAAGTCAATCAGGCACAAGGTTTGTTGTACGAGGCCAGTGCTGAAGTCAGTAAGTTAGAAGCTGAGATTCGCTTCGTGGTGGAAGGTCGCCAGCGTGCTGAGCAGCGCCTGCTTCAATTGCAGGCCCAGTCTACAGAGTGGTCCGAAAAGCAAATACAGGCCCTGGCAGAGCTGGAAGCGTTGGCAGAACAAGCCCTGCAAGCCGAAGATCAAACCATCACATTGGCTGCTCAAGTCGAAGATCAAGCCCAAGCCTTGCCGGATTTGGAAGAAGTCATGCGGCAAGCACAAGCCAAAGCCAACGAGCAAAGAGGCAGTGTGGTGCAGGTTCAACAGCAAATTCAGGTGCTGGCGGCCGATCAACGCAACATCGAAGACCAAACTCGACAACTCTCAACCAGGCAAGAGCGCTTGTTGGCTGATCGAAATGCACTGGATGCCCCAGACGAGCAAGGACTTGTTCACTTAAAAGCGCAATTGGCGCAAGCAGACACTTTGGCCAAGTTGTGCAACACCACCTTGCAAGAGTTAGAAGAACAGACCCCAAGATTGGATCAAGAGCGCCGAGATCAGCAGCAGTCTGTGAACGACGAGTCTGCCAAATTGGCAGATCTCACTGCCAAGATTGAAGCCCTTAAATCACTCCAAGAAAAAGTCAAAACTGACGGCAAACTCAAACCCTGGTTGAACAAACACGGCCTTGATCAGTTGCAAGGTTTGTGGAGCAAGATGCACATGGAACCCGGTTGGGAGAATGCCATGGAATCTGCGCTTCGCGAGAAGCTTTCATCGCTTCAGGTTTCGCGCCTCGACATGGTGAAGGCTTTTGCATCCGATGCGCCGCCAGCCAAGCTCTCATTTTATTCACCGCCCAATGCCACGCAAACATCAGCTCGAAAAGGACTGCCTGCTGCTTGCCGACCCCTTTCCGATTTGCTCAGACTTTCTGATGCTGGCCTCTCGGCTTTGCTCACCGATTGGCTTCAAGGTTATTTCACAGCGCCTTCTTTGGAAGATGCCATGGCTTGGCGTGATCAACTGCAAGGCGCCGAATGCTTTGTAGTTCAAACGGGTCATGCCGTTGGCAAACACAGTGTCAGTTTTTATGCCCCTGATTCAGAACAAGCAGGCCTCTTGGCGCGCGCCCAAGACATTGAAAACTTCGAAAAGCAATTGCGTGCTCAAACATTGATTGCAGAGGAAACCAGGTCAGCCTCCGTTCGTGCTGAAGCCGCGTATTCTGATGCTGCGCAACGTTTGGTGTCGGCCAGGCAAGAAGCGTCAGAGGCTCAATCAAAAGCCCACGAACTTCAGGTTGAAACACTTCGACTTTCTCAATGGGCAGAGCAAACACGCACTCGCACTGAGCAAATCGCCACTGACATGGCAGAAATTGACCTGCATTTAGAAGAGCTTCAAGAGCGTCGAATCACGGCTGAAGCCAGATTTGAAGAACTCGACATGCAGTTGGCTGACAGTCAAGAACGCCACGCACAGCTTGATGAGCGCGTGATTGAAGCCGAGCGCAAACTGTCAGAGTGTCGTGAGCAGCAGCGAACGCTTGAACGTTTGGCACAAGAAGCCACTTTTTCACAGCGTAGCCTAGAAGCCAGACGCTCAGAATTGGAGCGTGGACTAGAAACTGCGGTCCAACAAATTAAATCGATTGCAGATGAGCAAGAACGAGCCAAGGAAGAATTGTCTCGGCTTACCGATGCGGCGGCTCAGGCCGGTTTGCAAAATGCATTGGCGATGAAAATGGAGAGGGAGCAGGTATTGGGTGCCAAGCGCAGTGAGTACGACGACCTCACGGCGCGTTTGCGTGCCAGTGATGAACGCCGTATGAGTTTTGAGCGTGAACTCGATCCTATGCGCCAAAAAATTACCGAGCTGCAACTCAAAGAGCAAGCTTCACGTTTAGGACTTGAGCAATACACGCAGTTGCTGCTTGATGCTGAGGCAGATCTTGAAGTCTTGGCCAAATCTATTGAGGAAGGCCATGTTCGCTTAACGGGCTTGCAATCTGAAATTGATCGTCTGAATCGGGAAATTGTGGCTTTGGGTGCTGTGAATTTGGCTGCATTAGAAGAGTTGACAACATCCCGTGAACGCAAGGCGTTCTTGGACGCTCAGACCGCTGATTTGACCGAAGCCATGACAACGCTTGAAGATGCCATTAAGAAAATTGACGCCGAAACCAGAGATCTCTTGGCGGGCACTTTCAAAATTGTGAATGAACATTTTGGCCGCATGTTCCCTGAATTGTTTGGCGGTGGCAGTGCCCGTTTGGTGATGACGGGCGATGAAATTTTGGACTCAGGTGTTCAGGTGATGGCGCAGCCACCGGGCCAAAAAAATCAGACCATTCATTTGTTGTCTGGCGGCCAAAAGGCACTCACAGCCATTGCCTTGGTGTTTGCTATTTTTCAACTCAACCCAGCACCTTTTTGTTTGCTGGACGAGGTGGACGCCCCCTTGGACGACGCGAACACAGAACGTTACGCCAAATTGGTCAAGAGCATGGGCAAAGAAACTCAATTTTTGTTCATCAGTCACAACAAGATTGCCATGGAGATGGCAGAACAATTGATCGGTGTGACCATGCAAGAGCAGGGTGTCTCCCGCATTGTGGCTGTTGACATGGAAGCTGCAGTTTCAATCGCCGAAACGGCTTGATCAAATCTTTTTGATAGACACCTTACTTTGCACACCCCGATATGAGCTCCTTGCAAAATAGTTTGGCCATTGTTGGTGTCTTGACCTTGGTGGGAGTTGTTTTATACAACCTCTGGACGGCTAGACAAAATGCGCCACGCCAAGCCGCACCCGAGACCACTGCTGGCGTCGACCCTGTCTTAGACCATTCGGATTTGGGGCGACCAGGTTTAAAAGAATCAGCCTATGTAGACGATGAAATCAGCATTCTGCCTACACCTGACAAGAAACCACCGCTTGATGCACTGATCGATGTCATTGCTGCGATTGAGGTCGATGTGCAGGTTTCAGGCGATGCTGCGTTGGCGGCTTTGCCTTCCACGCGTCGAGTTGGCACCAAGCCATTTGCTGTTGAAGGCTTGAATGACAATTCTGGCGAATGGGAAACACCTGTGGCTGGGCGCAGGTACCACGCATTTCAGGCGGGTGTTCAATTGGCCAACCGTATCGGACCCTTGAATGAAATTGAATTTTCAGAGTATGTGATCAAGGCCCAAAACTTTGCCGATTCGATTGGTGGTGCACCAGAGTTTCCAGACATGTTGGAAGAAGTGGCACGTGCCCGTGAGCTTGATCAATTTGCCAGTGCGCACGACGCTCAGCTTAGCTTCACGGTTTGCGCCACATCAGCTGCATGGAGCCCAGGCTACATACATCAACACGCTGCGCGTTGGGGTTTTGTGGCTGGCGTCATTCCTGGTCGAATGGTTTTGGCTGCACCTGTTCAAGGCTTGCCGCCTATCTTGTCTTTGTCATTTGATACGCAAGCGGCCATGGCCGATGATCCAGCCTTGTCTGCTATCAAAGAATTCACCCTGAGCCTAGATGTGCCTCAGGTACCCAGAGAAGAGCAAGCGTTTGCCAGGCTGCGAGAAGCAGCCCGCATTCTTGGCAAAGACATGGACGGCGTCATTACCGATGGTGCAGGACACGCACTCACCGAAGCAGATTTAAACGCCATTGCCGTTGATCTAGAGCTCCTTTACGATGCCCTAGATTCACGTGAGCTGTCTGCCGGCTCACCTCAGGCTCGCCGATTGTTTTCATAATCGTGCCCTCGATCTCATTGTGAACTTAGACTTGTTTTCAGGATCGGAGGAGGGAACAGGGCGCAGCCCTTCAGCTTTCGATCTGGCAAGTCAACAAGCCGCACAGCTTCGAAAATTGCTGCACCGCTATGCGCATGCTTACTACACCTTGGATGCACCTGAAGTACCAGACGCTGAATACGATCGATTGTTTAAACAACTTCAAAGCATCGAAACTCAATATCCTGTTTTGCTAACTGCAGATTCACCTACACAGCGCGTAGGAGGGGCCGTATTGCCTGAGTTCTCTACAGTACGTCATCAAGTTCCCATGTTAAGCATCCGAACCGAAACTGACACTGAGGCCAGTGGCGCAGCAGCTTTTGACGCCCGAATTCGAAAAGAATTAGCTTTGGCAGAGGGCTCATCCGAAGTTGAATACGTTGCAGAACTTAAATTTGACGGCTTGGCCATGAGCCTTCGTTATGAAAATGGCATTTTGGTTCAAGCGGCTACTCGAGGTGACGGTGAATATGGGGAAGATGTCACGCACAATGTTCGAACCATTGGGCAAATCCCCTTGCAACTTTTTGAAGTGCCGCCTGTGTTGGAAGTCCGCGGAGAAGTTTATATGCGGCGAGACGACTTTGATGCCCTCAATGAACGTCAACTTCTTAAAATTTCTGAAGGTCTCAAGGGTGAGAAAACATTTGTGAATCCAAGAAACGCTGCTGCCGGTGCTGTCCGTCAATTGGATTCCAACATCGCCGCGCAACGGCCCCTGAGTTTTTTTGCGTACGGCCTGGGTGAGGTGTTGGAATGGCCTTTAGGTGTAGCACCATTTCAGCAGCACTATGATTTATTGCAAGCGCTCAAGATTTGGGGCTTTCCAGTGGCTGCACAAACTCAGTGTGTCAGAGGTGCCGAAGGGCTGATTGATTTTCATGCACAAATTGCACAACTGCGAGATAAGTTGCCGTACGACATTGATGGTGTCGTTTACAAAGTCAATGACCTAGGGCTTCAAGAAAAACTTGGCTTTGTCACGCGCGAACCCCGTTGGGCCGTCGCTCACAAGTACCCTGCTCAGGAAGAGCTCACAACCGTTCAGGCCATTGACGTTCAAGTAGGTCGAACTGGCAAACTAACTCCCGTTGCCAAATTGACCCCTGTCTTTGTGGGTGGCGTCACCGTCACCAACGCAACCCTGCACAACGAAGATGAGGCTAGGCGCAAAGATGTTCGGGTGGGTGATACCGTCATTGTTCGCCGTGCAGGTGACGTCATCCCTGAAGTTGTCAGCGTTGTCCTTGCTCAGCGCCCGCTTGACACGCAGATTTTTACCATGCCTCATGTCTGCCCAGTGTGTGGCAGTGCAGCTTTGCGAGATGAAAATGAGGCTGACTACCGATGCAGCGGCGGCTTGTTTTGTGGTGCTCAACGCAAGCAGGCTTTTCTGCACTTTGCGCAAAGAAGGGCTGTAGAGGTAGATGGCCTAGGTGAAAAATTGATCGATCAACTGGTAGATGCCGGCGTGGTCAGTACCTTGCCAGATCTTTATAAATTAGGTTTAAGCGCGCTGGTTCAACTTGATCGAATGGCAGAAAAATCTGCGTTCAATATTTTGGCGGCACTTGAAGCTTCTAAGTCCACCACCTTGCCTAGATTCATTTATGGTTTGGGCATACGGCATGTCGGTGAAGCCACAGCCAAGGAATTTGCCCGCCACTTTGGCACTTTGGATGCCTTCATGAATGCGCCATTAGACCAACTCTTAGAAGTGTCAGACGTAGGACCCATCGTGGCGCAAAGTGTGCTTGCATTTTTTGCCCAAGCGCACCACCAAGAAATTGTGGCTCAACTCAGAGCATGTGGCGTTCGGTGGGAAGAAGGTGCCCCTGCAGAGCGCGTACCCAAGCCCTTAAGTGGCCAAACTATTGTTCTCACGGGCACATTGCCCACCTTAAGTCGCGATGAGGCCAAAGCCATGCTAGAAGAAGCCGGTGCCAAAGTGGCTGGCTCTGTGAGTCAAAAAACCAGTTATGTGGTTGCAGGTGCAGAGGCCGGAAGCAAACTTGAAAAGGCCCTTGCGCTAGGTGTTCCGGTGCTCGATGAAGCTGGCCTTTTGTCATTGTTAAAAGGAGATCTAAATGACGGTTCGTGAAATATTGAAGATGGGTGATGAGCGCCTGATGCGAATTGCAAAACCAGTGCTCGAATTCAATACGCCGGAACTGCTGGATGGCATTGTGGACATGAAAGAGACCATGATCGCTGCCAGTGGTGCGGGTCTTGCTGCCCCTCAAATTGGCTGGGATATTCAGCTGGTCATTTTTGGAACGGGGCAAATCATTTCACGCTACCCCGACGCAGCCCCCATTCCTTATACCGTCTTGATCAATCCTGTGATTACGCCCATCGGCAATGAACTGCAGCATGATTGGGAAGGCTGTCTTTCGGTGCCTGGTTTGAGGGCTGTTGTACCCAGATGGCAGCACATTCGTTATTCTGGTTTTGACCAGCATGGCCAAGCCATTGAAAGAACGGCTGATGGTTTTCACGCCAAAGTAGTACAGCATGAGTGTGATCACTTGGTGGGTATTTTGTTCCCCCAACGGGTGCGTGATTTTACGAAGTTTGGCTTCAACTCCGTGCTGTTTCCAAACTTGGCAGCAGAAAATGACGATTAAAGTTTTGCCAATCTTTCAATGGCAGCATTCAAGGTGACGTCTTTTTTTGCAAAACAAAATCGAATGACATTTTGGTCAAACGAGTCGCCATAAAAGGCGGACATGGGAATGGCTGCAACACCAATTTCGCGTGTCAGCCATTTGCAAAATTCAGCCTCACCCAAATCTTTTTCTGGTACCGACAGGTTGGAAATATCGGCGCATTGAAAATAGGTGCCTTCGCCTGGCAGTAGCTTAAATTTGGTTTTTGACAAGCCTTCTCTGAAGAGATCGCGTTTGCGCTGGTAAAACTGGGGCAGGTCCAAATAGGCTTGCGGATTGGCCATGTAGCTTGCTAGGCCATATTGCATGGACGTGTTCACCGTGAAGACAGCGAATTGGTGGACCTTGCGAAATTCTGCGGTCAGTGAGGCAGGTGCTGCAACGGTGCCCACTTTCCAGCCCGTCACATGGTAGCTTTTGCCAAAGCTAGACACCACAAAGGCGCGCTCTGCCAAGCCTTTGTAGGCGCTTGCACTGTGGTGTTGAAGCGGTTGGTAAACCATGTGCTCATAGACTTCATCACTGATCAACACAATTTGAGTTGGCGCTAAAATTTCTTGCAGCTGAAGCATCTCCTCGTGACGCCACACCATGCCGCTTGGGTTGTGCGGGGAATTGATCAAAATGGCCCGAGTTTTAGACGTGATGGCAGCTTGAATCTTGTCGAAATCGGGCTTGAATGTGCCAGGTGTCAAGGGCACTCGTACAACCACGCCACCGGCCATTTCGACATTGGGAATGTAGCAGTCGTAACAAGGCTCCAAAACAATGACTTCGTCACCAGGATGAACCACAGCCAGCATGATGGTGAGCAAAGCCTGTGTGGCACCTGCTGTGACTGTGATTTCGGATTGTGCATCGTAGTGGTGCTCATAAAGCTTTTCAATCTTCTGCGAAACAGCTTCTCTCAAGGGCAAGACGCCTGGCATCGGCGGGTATTGATTGCGGCCTTCTTGCATGGCTTGATTCACCGCATTGACCAAGACAGGGTCGCATTCAAAGTCAGGAAATCCTTGACCTAAATTGACGGCGCCAACTTCGGCTGCCAAGCCAGACATGACGGTAAAAATATTCGTGCCTACTTGGGGGTGTTTTGAAATCAACTGGGGAGTCATGATGGCTTTTGATAAAGGATTAAATTTCGTAGTCATTGACATGGCCTGTCATGGCTTTTGCAACCAAGGCCGTTGTTAACCGATCGCTCAATAACTCAGCAAATTGATAAACAAAGTTGCGCAGGTAGGCGCCTCTTTTGAAGGCGACTCGCGATACATTTTTACCCAAGAGATCACCCAAAGGACGCGCGATCAAATCACCCGCTAGGTCATCTTTCACGGCCATTTCAGCCACAATGCCCACACCCAGACCCAAACGCACGTATGTTTTGATCACATCTGAGTCAATGGCCTCGAGTGCAATTCGAGGGTGCAGTTTTTTGCTGGCAAATGCAGCATCAATGCGTGTTCGTCCTGTGAATGAGGGGTGGTAAGTGATCAGGGGTTCTTTGGCAATGTCTTCCAAATGCAGGTGTTTTTTCTTGGCCAAAGGATGGTCAGGTGCAACCACCAGCATGTGCTGCCATTCATAGCAAGGCAGTGTTACTAGATCTTCGTAAGCTGCCAGTGATTCGGTGGCCATGCCTATTTCGGCGGTGTCATCCAGTAGCATTTTGGCCACCTGGTCGGGTGAGCCCTGGTGCAAGCTGATGTTGACGTGCGGATACAGGTCGCGCAATTTGGCAACGGGAACAGGCAGCACATAACGTGCTTGGGTATGCGTGGTTGCAATGGACAGGGTGCCGCTGTCTTGCGCACTGTATTGCTCGCCAATGCGTTTCAAGTTGCCGATTTCACGCATGATGACTTCGATGCTTTTGAGAACATGCTGACCTGGCTCCGTGATCCGCTTCAGCCTTTTGCCGTGTCGAGCAAAGATGTCGATTCCCAATTCATGCTCTAACTCAATGATGGCTTTGGAGACACCAGGTTGAGACGTGTGAAGCGCTTTGGCTGCTTCTGTCAGGTTGAGATTGCGACGGGCAGCCTCTTGTACAAATCGAAATTGATGCAAGTTCATATCAATAAACCCAGTAAGATTGAGTTTATTATGCCTTATGAATCTAAGGGTAAGACTTTAAAGCAATTGCCGCCATGGCGCGAGTCATTTCAGGCTCCTCGCCGATGGCATTTCTTAATTCGAACGTTACACTAGGATGTTGGACGATGAGATCTTTCAGCAACAAGGGCAGATCTTCTCGGGCATGCCGGCCCACCCCCAAAAACATGGGAACAATGCGAATGGCATTGACGCCCGTCTGAACCAAACCAGCGACGGTAGTCGGCAAGTCGGGCTCGGTCAGTTCAAGGTAGGCGCATGCCACTTGTGTATCAGGTGAAAGCTGCTTCATCTCATTGGCAACAGCTTCAATCGGACGTCGCCATAAGGCGTCTCTTGAGCCGTGAGCAAACAGAATGATGGCATGTTGAGAGCTGATGTTTGTCATCAAAAAACCTTTATTGGCGTAAAACCAGCCACCAAAAAGTAGCCAGTGAGACCATGCTGTAGATCAGTGCAGGCGCAGCGGCTGTGAGCCAAGGCTGCCAATTTTGCAGATTGCCAATGAAGCCAAAAACGTTGTTCAGCAAATAAAAACTGATGCCAGCCATGACTCCACCAAAAACATAGCCTGCGATGTTGCCTGATCTGAAATGCAAATAAGCAAATGGCAAAGCAAGCGTCAGCATGACCCAGCAACTCAGAGGATAAAAGACCTTTCGCCAAAACTGAATTTCATAGCGTTGTGCATTTTGACCATTGGCTGCCAAATGTCGCATGTATTGAAACAAGTCAATGGTTTTCATTCGATCGGGACTGAGTAGCGCAGCAGAAATCATCTCGGATGTGATTTCGGTTTTCCATGACCATTCCGGCAGATTCAAAATTTCGATTTTTGAATCTTCGGCGGCTGTGTTGTGAAAAATGCGCCGATCAGCGGGTTTCAAAAGCCAAGATCCGTCACCCATCAACTGGGCACTTGGCGCAAGGGTCATGGACTTGAGCCGCCCTTCATTGTCAAATTCATGAATGCGAATATTTTCGGGCTCGCCTTCGCTGCTCATGGATCTGACGTTAACGGCAAATTGTGATTGCGCCTGCTTTTCTCTCAGCCACGCGCCAGTCTGACCAACTGTAATTTGTCCTTGGTAATGCGCCTTCAAAAGCTGTGCTTGCTTGTCTGTCCAAGGCGAGATGTAGTCACCTAATAAAAAGGTGACAGTCACAAACACAAGGCCCAACTGAAAGAGCGTTTGAAGTGCGCGCCATGGCCCCAATCCACCTGTTCTGAGGATGGTGAATTCGGAGCTTTGTGCAAAACGCGCCATGACAAAAATAGCACCAATCAACACAGAAATAGGCAACAACTCATACAAATGACTGGGCATGAGCAAGGCCACATACATCAGAGCATGCTGCAGTTGATAACCTTGAAATTTGTTTCGGCTCAAGGTTTGAAGTTGATCGACCAGGTCGAAAAAAACAAACAAGGCCAGAAAGCCAATGGCGACAAAACTAACCGCTCGAATGATTTCCCCGTGAATTAATCGGCGAATGGTTCTCATGGGCCTCCTTCCGTTGTGTGCAACTTAGGCATGGCCAACATCATTTTCACGACCGTGGCAAAAACCACAATGGCGACACCAAAACTTCGGGCTAAATCTTTTTGGATGGAAGAATGGAATAACATTGTTGGATTGGAAAACCTCAATTATGAACTTTGAATTAAAAACACTTTCTTTGGCAGCCGCCGCAAAATCCCCCGCAGACGTCTTGATTGTCCTCATTTCTGACCACTTTCAAGCCGCCAAAGACCCACTTTCCTTGCTGATCGAAAAAGCGATGAAGGCCAAGGACTTTTCAAGCAAAAAAGGGAAAGTTCTCCACGCCTATGGTGCAGCTGGTATTTCTGCATCCAAAGTGGTGTTTTTGGGGGTAGGCGCTGCCTTGGCCGCAGACATGAAATCTGCCATGTCGGGGCTGACTGCCAGTTTAAAAACCGCCGAAACTAAGAAGCTTACTGTCGTTTCGCCCGAGCCCCTCAGTGCTCAGGCCCTGCAAGCCTTGCTTCTAGCTTTGGCAGATGGAACCTATGTTTACGGCACCACCAAATCAAAACCCAGCACGCGATCATTAAGCCAAGTCAGCTTGGGCTTGCCCAGCGTTAACCTCAGCCTGCAAAACGGCTTGAAAGCCACCGTTGGCATGATCCAAGGCATTGAGTTCGCCAAAGAGTGGGCCAACCGACCCGCCAATCATGCAACGCCCACCATGTTGGCCAAGGCCGCGATGACCCTGGCCAAATCAGGCGGAATGTCGTGCGAAGTGCTGGGTCCCAAGGAGGTCGCCAAATTGGGCATGGGCTCTTTCATGTCCGTTGCGCAAGGGTCTGCCGAGCCGCTTCGTTTCATTGTGCTGAAATACCAAGGGAGCGCTAAATCTGAGGCGCCCACTGTGCTGGTGGGTAAGGGCATTACCTTTGATACCGGTGGTATTTCTCTCAAGCAGCCAGGTCAAATGGACGAGATGAAATTTGACATGGGTGGCGCGGCCAGTGTCTTGGGCGTTTTCAAATCCTTGAGTACCATCAAACCCAAAATCAATGTGGTGGGCTTAATCCCTGCCTGTGAAAACATGCCCGATGGTCTGGCTGTGAAGCCAGGTGATGTGGTTACCAGCATGAGTGGTCAAACCATAGAAATTTTGAACACCGATGCCGAAGGACGCTTGATTTTGTGCGATGCGCTCACCTATGCCGAGCGTTTCAAACCTCAAGCAGTCATTGACATTGCGACGCTCACTGGGGCATGTGTCATTGCATTGGGGGCTGTTCGAAGCGGCTTGTTTGCCACTGAAGATCTGCTTGCTCAAAGCCTACTTCAAGCGGGTGACGAAGCCATGGATCTTTGCTGGAGAATGCCACTCGATGAGGAATATGCCGACGCACTGAAAAGCAATTTTGCAGATGTCGCCAATGTCGGTGGCAGCGAAGGTGGCGCTATCAAGGCCGCTAAATTTCTGCATCGCTTCACGAAAAAATACCCATGGGCTCACTTGGACATTGCTGGTACAGCCTGGAAAGGCGGGGCTTCCAAGGGCGCTACAGGCAGGCCCGTTGGCTTGTTGCTGCATTACTTGCTTGCTCAACAACCGTCGAATGCAAAAGCAACTGCGAAAAAGACGGGTCCTTCAGGGAAATAGTTCTGGAATCTGGTCAAGATTGAGATTGCATGCCCATGACGCAAGTTGATTTTCATTTCAATGCGCCTGACAAACTGCCTTATGTTTGCCGCTTGTTGCGCAAGGCCAGCGGCCAGGGCCGCAGGGTCGGTGTGTTGGCAGATCAAGAAACGTCGCACTTGTTGAATCTATTGTTATGGAATCTCAATGGATCTGACTTTGTGACGCATTGCTTGTTGGCCGATTCTCCCAATATGGTTGAACATTCGAGCGTCATCTTTGGCTCCATCTGGGAGGACTTGACCGCTCTTCAGCAACTGGATGTTTTCCTCAATTTAAACGATTTGCCCCCCCCCAATTTGGAGGGCATTGAGCGTTTAATCGAAGTGGTTGGCCCGGAAGAAAGCGATAAATCAAGCGCCAGGCAGCGCTGGAAACATTATTCGCAACTCGGATTTCAGATCAATCGATTCGATTTGACCTCGGCAAAGCCCAATTAAGTCTTGGCTTTTGCCCTTTTTTTGGTCTGTTAACGATCAAGCCCCTTTAATGTGTTTCAAATTTGCGTTATCGTTACGGCTTGCTTAATTGAAGCAAAACCTCATTATTCCGGAGTTATTCATGAAATTGTCTTCTCTTAAGACCCCTCTCACAGCGGTTGCAGTGGCCGCAGTTGTTTTGACACTCGTTGCCTGTGGCAAAAAAGATGGTGGCGCTCAAGTCATCAAAATTGGTCACGTTGGACCTACCAGCGGTGCCATTGCCCACTTGGGCAAGGACAACGAAAATGGCGCAAAGATGGCCATTGAAGAGCTGAACGCGGCGGGCATCAAAATTGGTGACAAAGTTGTCAAGTTCGAATTGTTGGCTGAAGACGATGCTGCCGATCCAAAACAAGGCACTGCTGCTGCCCAAAAATTGGTAGATGCCAAAGTTCAGGGCGTGATCGGCCACTTGAATTCAGGTACCACCATTCCAGCTTCACAGCTTTACAACGCTGCTGGCATTCCCCAAATTTCTCCTTCAGCCACCAATCCTAAATACACACGCCAAGGTTACGCCGGTGCTTTCCGCGTTGTGGCTGATGACGTTCACTTGGGCGGCACATTGGGCAAATACGCTGTTGAAACACTCAAGGGCAAGAGCATTGCCGTGATTGATGACCGTACAGCTTATGGCCAAGGTGTGGCCGAAGAATTTGAAAAAGCTGTTAAAGCCGCCGGTGGCAATTTGGTTGGCCATGAGTTCACAACCGACAAGTCTTCTGACTTCAACGCTATTTTGACCACCCTCAAGGGCAAGAAGCCAGACATCATTTTCTTTGGCGGCATGGATGCTGTAGCAGGCCCTATGCTCAAGCAAATGAAGCAGCTGGGTATCTCAGCCAAATTCATGGGCGGTGATGGCATCTGTACGGCCGAGCTGGCCAAGTTGGCAGCTGAAGGCATGGCAGACGAAAACGTCTTCTGCGCTGAAGCGGGTGGCGTTGAAGGTGAACAAAAAGCAGGCATGGAAAAATTCCGTACTGACTTTAAAGCCAAGTACAACGCTGAAGTGCAAGTCTATGCACCTTATGTCTATGACGCAGTCAAAGTCATGGTTCAAGCCATGGTCACTGCGGGTTCTTCAGACCCAGCTAAGTACTTGCCTGCTTTGAAGTCCATCAACTACAAAGGTGTGACCGGTAACATCGCGTTTGACGAAAAGGGCGACATCAAAAATGGCGCTCTGACTTTGTTCACTTACAAAGCCGGTAAGCGCGAGCAAATTGCTGTGGTTCGTTAATCACACTTGCTTGAATCAAAAAACCCCGCTTTGCGGGGTTTTTTGTTTGAATAAATCAGTTAAGTCCACGCTTGGTTAAAAGTGGCGCCACCGTTGGCTCCCTGCCTCTGAATGCAATGTAGGCCTGCATGGGGTCTTGGCGATTACCGGCTGAGTAAATATGCTCATACAGTTTTTGTGCAGGTTCTTTGGCAAAGATATCGCCAGCTTCTATGAATGCATCGAAACCATCTGCGTCCAAGACTTCAGCCCACATGTAAACATAGTAGGCCGAGGCATAACTGTTAGACGAAAACAAATGTGAGAAGTGTGGCAACCTGTGCCGCATGCCAATGGCCGGTGGCATTTGAATGCTTTCAAGCGTCTTTGACTCAAACTCTTGAAAGTTCAAGTGTTCGATGTCGATGGTTTCATGCAGCGCTAAATCAACCAAGGCCGATGAGACGTACTCTACGGTTGTAAAGCCTTGATTGAACGTCTGGGCAGCCAGTATTTTTTCAATCAATGTGTTGGGCATGGGCACGCCAGTTTCTGCATGCAACGCAAATTCTTTCAATATTTGCGGTTGCATGAGCCAATTTTCATAAACCTGGGATGGAAATTCAACAAAATCTCTGAGCACACTGGTGCCCGAAAGGCGGGGGAACTTTACCTGTGACAACAGGCCGTGCAAACCATGGCCAAACTCATGAAAAAGGGTTCTGGCATCGTCTATGCTGAGCAGCGTTGGTTTTCCTTCTGGTCCCTGCGAAAAGTTGTTGTTGTTCACAACAATGGGCCGCACTTCCTGCGTGAGGTACATCGGGTCTCGGTAGGTGCTCATCCATGCGCCCGAACGTTTGCTGCTGCGCGCAAAGTTATCGCTTAAAAACAAGCCAACATGCTTGCCATCAGCACTTGTCACTTCCCACCCCGTGACAGAGTTGTGGTACTTGGCAATGTTTTCGACCTGTTTGAAACTCACGCCAAACAAGCGGTTCGCCACATGAAACATGGCTTCCATGAGTTTGTGCAGTTGCAAGTAGGGTTTGATTTCTGCTTCGTTCAAATCAAATTTCTCTTTGCGAACGCGCTCTGTCCAGAAGTGCCAATCCCAGGCGGCAAGATCACTTAGTCCAGAAAGCATCTTCAAGTCTTTTCGCTCTTGAATGGCTCTTAATCTCGCGGGAGTCCATACGCGCATGAGCAAATCCCTGGCGTTTGCTGCGCTGCCCGCCATGGTGTCGGCCAAAGCATATTCAGAGAAATTCTGGTAACCCAAAAGGCGAGCTTGAGCCAATCGAATTTTTAAAATCTCTTTCATCACAGTTTCGTTGTTGTGAGCGCCCGGGTTTTCGCCACGTTTGCACCATGCCAGCCACATGCTTTTACGCAAGTCCCGCCGTTCTGAAAAGGTCATGAAAGGCGTGATGGACGATCTGGAAAGCGTGAAGGCATGCGCGTTGTGTTGTTCAAGGCCACGCTCTTTGGCCAACTGCTTGGCCGCACTCTTCACAAAATCTGGTAGCCCTTTAAGTTGATCGGTCTCCGTGAGCACCAAGCAGAAGGCAGCTTCATCTGCCAAAACATTTTGTGAAAATTGGGTAAAACAGCTTGCCAGCTTTTCTGAATAGTTGGCAAAGGTTTGTCTGTCTTTGTCCTTCAGATTTGCGCCTGCCCGAACAAAATCTAGGTGGTATCTTTCAATCAAACGAATGCTTTCAGCATCTAGCCCTAGGTTTGTTCTTTCTTGATGGAGTTTGTTGATGCGTTCAAAGAGTGCTGCATTCAAAAACATGGCCGCTGAATGGGCCGCAAGCTTTGGTGACATGTCTCGCTCTATGGCTTGAATTTCAGGCGAAGTGTGTGAGGCACTTAAATTGAAGAAGAGGGCGGAGGTTTGGTTTAAAAGCTCGCCGCTGGCTTCGAGTGCAAGCAGGGTATTTTGAAAGCTTGGCGCTTGCTTCTGCGATGCAATGGCTTGTATTTCGTGCTGGTGATGGCTTAAGGCTTGGTTGAAGGCTTCTGGGAAATGTGCTGCCTGGATGTCTTCAAAGGGCGGCATTTCAAAAGGTGTAGACCACTTTTGGAGCAAAGGATTTGTCATGAGGGCAGGCCTTGTTTTGGAATGGGATCATTTCACTTTAAGGGTTTACCTGAGGCCGAGGCCGAGGCGCTCAAAATATCCCTTAAATATTGTGATTTGTGAAGAAATGAAGTCAAGTTAGATTATTCTTCAAACTTGGGCACTCTAGTGCATGTTGCCATCCCATGATTGAGGAAGATTGTGCTTTTTGTAGTTGGTCTTAAAGCGGCGCCCAATGTGCGTCCAAACATAATGAGCGCATGGCGTGCTTTTCAAAATGTCTGCCTGAGTTTGGTTTTGGCGCTGACATGTACCGCCGTGCTTGCCGCTCCCGATCCGAAGGCCAACCCAGCGGATCCTGAAAAAGTATTGCGCGTCGCTTTTCCAGTGCCTGAGACCGGCTTCGATCCGGTACGCGTGAATGACCTGTATTCAAACACCATCACTGCGGCTATTTTTCAGCCTCTTTTGACTTACGACTGGATGGCCATGCCCACTCAGATCGTGCCCAACGCCGCAGAATCCATGCCTGAGATTTCGGCCGATAACATCACTTACACCTTCAAAGTTAAAAAAGGCTTGTACTTCACACCGGATGAAGCCTTTAAAGGACAAAGGCGTGAACTCACTGCGCAAGATTTTGTCTACACCTTGCTGCGTCATGCAGACCCTAAAAATCGCAGCCCTCAAGTCTCTGACTTTGACGACAAGGTATTTGGGTTCGCCGAATCAAGAAAGAAAGCGGTCGCCAGTGGCAAGTTTGATTACGATCAAAAACACCCGGGCATTTACGCCCTTGACAGGTATACCTTGGCCATTAAGTTGGTTCAGCCAGATCGAAATTTCCTGTCGTTATTGACCAACCCTTTTGCTGGCGGAATGGCGCGCGAAGTGGTTGAGAAGTATGGCTTTGAGGGCATCATGTCCAACCCTGTTGGAACTGGACCGTACATGCTTGAAAAATGGGTTCGGGGATCCAAAATTATCCTCAAAGCCAATCCTGAATTTCCAGGCTTTGTCTGGGATTTTCAACCGCCACCTAACAAACCTGTCGAACTGCGCATTGCCAGCCAAATGCAAGGCAGAAAAATGCCTCAAATTGGCCGCATCGAGGTGAGCATCATTGAAGAGCCGCAATCGATGTGGTTGGCGTTCAGCGGCAAAGAAATTGATGCAGTTGGCGTGCCTCCGTCTTTCATTGAAAAAGCACTCACGCCCAAAAATGATTTGCTCCAAACTTGGGTGGCTCAGGGTGTCAACATGTACAGAAGTGTTGAGCCCGACATTCGCTATCAGTTCTTCAACATGAAGGACCCTGTCATTGGTGGCAATACGCCTGAAAAAATAGCACTCAGGCGCGCCATCATCATGGGTTTTGATGTGGACGAAGAGATTCGAGTGATTCGAAAAGGTCAAGCTGTGAAGGCCCAGCAAATGGTATCGCCGGTCATTGCGGGGCATGACCCTAATTACAAAAGTATTGTGAAATTTAGCCCCTTGTCAGCCAATGCTTTGTTAGATCAATTTGGTTACAAAAAGGATGCCAAGGGCTATCGCAACATGCCCGACGGCAAACCACTTGTGTTCACCATTTACTCGTCTACATCCTCAGTGGATCGTGAGAGGGATGAACTCTGGAAAAAATCAATGGACCGAATTGGCATTCGCCTCAAGGTCAAAAAGGACAAGTTTCCAGAGATGCTGAAACAGGGCAAGCAATGCGCCATACCGTCTTGGGCGTTGGGATGGACGCGCTCATCCGAAGCCGAATTTGTGATGAAACTTTTGTATTCCAAAACCATTGGTCAAAACAATTACGCGTGTTTTGAAAATGCAGAATACGACGCCTATTTTGAGCAACTCAAGCGTTTGCCCGACGGCCCTGAACGCACACGTGTTTTGCACAACATGTACCGTTTGATGGAAGTAAATGGCGTGCTCGGATTAAGTTCAACAGGCATAGCGACGCGGCTTAGCCATCAGCGTTTGGAAGGCTTTCGCAAACACCCCCTGATCTTGGGTGATTGGATTTACTATGACATTCAAAAACCTTAAAGGCACTGAAACATGAGTGCCTATATCTTTCGCCGTATCTGGCAAATGATTCCAACCTTGGCCGGTGTGATTTTGTTGGTATTTTTCCTTTTCAATTGGATTGGTGGTGACCCCGCCTATGTGCTGGCAGGCTTGTTTTCGAACCAAGAACAAATTGACAGCATTCGGGCTGAGTTGGGGCTTGATCAACCGCTCGCAGTGCAGTTGTGGATTTTTGTCAAACAAGTTGCTACTTTCAACTTTGGCAACAGTTGGACCACAGGCGAATCTGTTGCCGATATTTTTGCAACCCGCTTGCCCGCTTCATTGACTTTAGTGGCGCCATTGCTGTTGATAGAGACCCTGATCGCCTTGGTCCTTGCCCTGGGTTTGGCTTGGGTCAGAGGGTCTTCTGTTGACCGTGGCACCATGCTTGTCTTCACCTCTTTGATGTCTGTCAGTATCTTGGTATTCATCATTTTGGGCCAATATGTGCTGGCCTACCGCTTAGGCTGGTTTCCAGTGCAAGGTTGGAGCGACGATTTTTGGAAAAACATCAGCACTTATGCGCCGCTGCCTATCTTGCTGGGCTTGGTGGTCAGCATTGCTCCCAATACGCGTTTGTTTCGAAGTTTCGTGCTGGACGAAGTCGACCAAGACTATGTGCGCACAGCCAGAGCAAAAGGGCTTTCTGAGCCTCGGGTGATGTTTGTGCATGTTTTGCGCAACGCCCTCATTCCTGTCATTACCTTTGTGATTTCCAATTTGCCAGGTTTGTTGCTTGGTGCTTTTTTGTTGGAACGATTCTTCGGTATTCCTGGCGTTGGCCGAGAAATCATTCTGGCTGTAGAGCGAAGTGATTTTCCAGTGATCAAAGCCGTCACAGTTTATGTGGCCATTGCCACCATGATTTTCAATCTGATCGGCGACGTCCTTTACCGCCTCACCGATCCTCGCGTTCAATTGCGCTGAAATCTGATGACCTTTCACATGAATATGCAAAGCCTTCCAAATTCAGCTGACAACAATCCCAATCCCTTGGGCAGCTCGCTTGCTGAAGGGCCTGTCAGTGCCGTCAGTGAAGGCGCTTGGGCATTGGCCTGGCGTCGCTTTAAATCGGATCGGGTTGGCGTGTGGAGTGGCGTCACTGTGATTCTCAGTTTGGCATTGGTGTTCACCACCTTGTTAGGGCCCTTGGCTTCCGATTGGGAAAAAGAGGTCGCTATTAGCAATGCCCCGCCATCGTGGGCCAAGAGTGCAATTCAAAGCGATGACGCAAGCAAGGCCATCCCTGAGGTGGTGCTGTACGAACCCACCCCTACGGATGTTGTAGATCCCATCGCAGCGCAATGGGAGCAGGCACAAAAAGCTGTGAAGCCTGCTGGCGACAAGGTTAACGCCTTGGCAACACACCTGCCAATGGGCTCCGACAAATGGGGCAGAGACGTTTTAGCCAAGACCATTAAAGGTGCTGAAACCAGCATCTTGGTGGGATTGGCTGCCGCTTTCATGGCCACGCTTTTGGGCTCTGTTTTGGGTGCCATCTCGGGTTGGTACGGCGGTATTGTCGACGACTTAAGCAATTGGCTTTACAACGTTTTTCATTCCATTCCAGGAATATTGCTGATCTTGGCCATTGCGGCTGTTTTGAATACCAAGGGCACCATGGCCGTGGTGCTCATTTTGGGCATCACAGGCTGGACGGGCACTTACCGATTGATGCGAGGCGAATACCTGAAGCACCGCAACCGAGAATATGTGAGGGCGGCAGATGCCATTGGCGCCTCCAACAACAGGCGCATGTTTGTGCATATTTTGCCCAACGTGAGCCATGTCATTTTGGTTCAGTTTTCATTGCTGACGGTATCTTGTATCAAAGCAGAAGTAATTTTGTCTTTCCTCGGATTTGGGGTGCCCGTTGATGGCGTTTCATGGGGCACCATGCTGACAGAAGCACAAAATGATTTGCTGGTGGGATATTGGTGGCAACTCTTGTCTGCAACCGCTGCCATGTCCATTTTTGTAACAGGCTTGTCCCTTCTCACAGATTCACTCAGGGACGCTCTAGATCCCAAAGTGATTCACTGAGCACAATTCTTTGAATGCTTGACATGGCAACACGCAGATACCCACCCCCCATCGCACAAATTTCTGACAATTTGTTGGAAGTTAAAAACCTGACAGTCGATTTCATCAGTGCCTCCAAGGCACCTGTTCGAGCTGTTGAGTCAGTTTCATTTGTGATCCCTCGCGAACGAACAGTGGCGTTGGTGGGCGAGTCTGGCAGTGGCAAGTCGGTCAGTGCTTTGGCCATCATGGGCTTGCTGCCCCCTCAAAATGCCATCGTTGCTTTGCATTCGGCCATCAATTACGACAACCGTTCTTTGTTGAATCTTTCAAGGACCGATTGGCAACTCATTCGAGGCTCTCGAATTGCCATGATCTTTCAAGACCCCATGACGTCACTGAACCCGGTGTACACAGTCGGCTTCCAAATGGCTGAAATGTTGAAAGCGCACAAGCCTGTTTCAAACAAACAAGCTGCTGCGCGCGCTTGCGAACTTCTTGAAGAAGTGGGCATACCCGAGCCTCAAAAACGCGTCAATGCTTACCCGCATGAGTTGTCGGGCGGCCAACAGCAACGCGTCATGATTGCCATGGCATTGGCCTGTGAGCCTGAACTGTTGATCGCTGATGAACCTACGACAGCTTTGGATGTGACTGTACAACGCCAAATTTTGTTGCTTCTAGCCGAATTGCGCGAGAGGCGCCGAATGGCCATGCTTTTCATCACGCACGATTTGGGCTTGGTCAGTGAAGTGGCCGATCATGCTGTAGTCATGCGCAAAGGCACCGTTCGTGAGGCGGGGCCTGTTCGTACATTGTTTAGCCAACCGCAAGACCCCTACACCAAGGCCCTGCTAAGTTGCCGCCCCAGCATAGATCGGCAAGGCAAGCGGCTGTTAACCATTGACGATTGGATGTCTAACAGCTCAGGTGAAAGTGCGCCTGTGCCCATTGCGCCATCGCTAGATGCACCAGCCATGGTTGTTGCAAAACCAAAATCAGAGACGCCCTTGTTAGAAGTACAAGGTCTGCGCAAAGTGTTCAAGCGGTCTGGGCCGTGGTTTCAAAGCGATGACTTTGTCGCGGTTGAAAATGTCAGTTTTCAATTGATGCGAGGCCAAACGGTAGGCTTGGTAGGCGAGTCAGGCTCAGGTAAAACCACTGTGGGCTTGTGTCTTCTTAGGCTGCACGAAGCCACAGCCGGCAAGGTATTTTTTGACGGGAAAAATTTGTTTGACATGTCGAACTCTGAATTTGCGGCCTACAAGCGCAGGCTTCAGATTGTTTTTCAAAATCCGTATGCATCATTGAATCCAAGATTCACAGTGGGCGAAATTTTGAGTGAACCCATGCAACTGCACGGCATTGGCGCTAACAGTGCAGATTGGGAGAAGCAATCTCTCAGTTTGCTAGACAAGGTCGGCATGCCGGCATCTGCGCTGAAGCGTTATCCATTTGAGTTTTCGGGTGGTCAGCGACAGCGCATTGCCATTGCTCGGTCCTTGAGCTTGTCGCCCGAGGTGGTGGTCCTTGATGAGGCTGTATCAGCCTTGGATGTTTCGGTTCAAGCGCAGGTCCTTAACTTGTTGAAAGATCTGCAGAAAGAATTAGGCCTTAGTTACTTGTTCATCTCGCACGATTTGGAAGTGGTGCGCTACATGTCCGACTCTTTGCTGGTCATGAACAAAGGTCATGTGGTGGAGCAAGGGGATGCCGCGCAAATTTACCAGGCGCCGCAGCACGCCTATACACAGACATTGTTGGCGGCGGTGCCAAGAGTGCAAGAAACGATTAGCGTTTAAGGCTTTAGCCTTCTGTGTGATCAACCTGGATGAAGCGTTGAATCTTTGATTTCAGGCAATTGATGAATTGATTTCAGGCGGGGCCGAAGGGTGGCCACCAAGGCCACTAAGAGTGTGCCGATGCCCGCGCACAAAAGCGAACTGCGCATACCAATGTGCTCTGCCATCCATCCACCTAAAAGCGCGCCAGGCGCAGCAGGCAACGTAATCAACCAGCGCATGGTGGTGGTCATGCGTCCTAAAAGTTCGGTGGGTGTGAACGCTTGCCTGAGCGATAAAAAATTCACGAAGAGCAGGGTGGCGCCCCAACTAAAGCAAATGAGCATCCATGAAAATAAAAAAATACTGGGGAGCAAGCCCTCAAACAACAAAAGGCTGATCCAGCCAACGGAGGTGATGGCAATGCCCACCATGAGTGCTGGGCCTAAGCCAATTTTTCGAGAGATGGGTGGGCCCGCCATACCGCCTAAAACAGACCCAAGACCCATGGCAACAAAACTTGAGGCCACCAAAGTTTCATCAAGCCCTAAGTCTTTGACCGCAAAAATAATCTGAACAGACAGCGCCATTTGTGCAAAAAATTGCCACGCCCCCACAATGGCCGCCATTTCGAGAAGCATGGGATGCGAGCGGACAAAGTTGAGGCCTTTCCACAATTCATCTTTGAACGACCTGTCTTTCCATGTCGACCTAGGGGGCACTTCTTCATGGATCCGAATGCCTTTGAGCATGAGCACAGATCCAATTAAGAGCAAAGCGTCCATGACCAATGCCAAGGGCGCGCCAAATACCCTGATCAAGATGCCGGCAAGCCCTGGGCCCATGACTTCTGCCATAGAGCCCGCAATGGCATTTTGAGAATAGGCCTCGACCAATTTGTCTCGTCCAACCAATTGGGTCAGAACCAATTGCGAGGCCGAACCGGCAATGGTGTAAACCGCCCCGATTGCAAAACTGACAACGTACATGAGGTCAATGGTCAGAAAGTCAAATGCCCAAGCCAAAGGAATGGTTAACAATGACAATCCCATGACAATTTCGCCAGCGATGTAGACAGGTAGTTTTTGCATGCGATCAAGCAGCACGCCACCGGGCAAGGAAAGCAGCACAAAGGGCGCAATTTCCATGGCGGTGAGTAGGCCCATTTGGGTGGGAGAGGCGTCTAGCAGGAAAACGGCCGTGAGGGGCAGCGCAAGCAGGGTGATTTGCCCACCCAAATTGCTGAACAGGATGGAAAACCACATCCGCCTGTATCCGGGGATTTTGAACAAGGGGCTTCTGAAAATGTTCATGCGCTTAGTAACAAACCCCACTAAAACAGAGTTCTAGCAGGGTTTTAAAGATGGCGGAGCAGGCGGGATTCGAACCCGCGGTGGGGATAAACCCACACACGCTTTCCAGGCGTGCGACTTAAACCACTCATCCACCGCTCCGAGCCTTTGAGTATAGCAGTTTAGGTATAGATTCTTG